>OFSE01000067.1_pt1 | contig 37597 bp, 39 predicted proteins | sample 1543261 | NCBI WGS metagenome assembly OFSE01 (sample SAMN07774225, study PRJEB24372) | wastewater metagenome | isolation source: Exp Tend VB 50WW | collected 2016-02 | reverse complement strand
CAAAAAAACAACGGTGTCACGGCGCAAAGGCATTACGGCGCGCCATTCTTTGATTCTACCTTGATAAACGGATTACTCGATGTGGAAAAAAGTAAAATCGACGCACTTTTCAGCGCGCCGACAACAAGCTGGCTATTTACGCCCGGTTTTCGGCAACGCCGCCTTGGTGGCTTGGCTTTTCTTTGAACGATAAGCCAGCGCTGGTCTATCACTGGTTGCCGCAGGTTTTTTACCAAAAGTGTTCATTTTGGGCGCGCTGCGTGTTACAGCTTTGCCCGTGCTTGCGACTTTTTTATTTTGCGTAGTATTCGTGGCGGCGATGATGGGCACTATAGGCGCGCGTGCTGAGATTAAATGGCGTTCGCCGCTGCCGATCAAATCGCCGCGTCCCATACGCAATAAGCCTTCGCGCAAGATTTCCCAGTTTTCTGGTGCGTGATAACGTAGTAAGGCCTTGTGAAATTTACGAATTTTCCCTGCACGAGCGGTTTCCACGGTTTCTGAATCGACGCTGATTTTCTTCAACGGATTTTTACGTGTATGGTACATGGTGGTCGCCAGCGCCATTGGCGTGGGCATGAAGGTTTGCACTTGATCTAGTTTGAAATCGTTTTTCTTTAACCAAAGCGCTAGATTGACCATGTCTTCATCGGTGGTGCCGGGGTGCGCCGCGATGAAATACGGAATTAAATATTGTTCTTTGCCGGCTTCCTTCGAGTATTTCTGGAACATCGCCTTGAATTCATCATAAGCACCAATACCGGGCTTCATCATCTTCGACAATGTGCCTTGCTCGGTATGTTCCGGGGCAATTTTCAGTAAGCCGCCGACATGATGGGTGACTAGCTCTTTCACATATTCGGGCGATTTCACCGCCAAATCGTAGCGCAGGCCGGAGCCGATCAAAATCTTCTTAATGCCAGGAATCGCGCGCGCCTTGCGGTAGAGTGCAATCAGTTTGCTGTGATCGGTGTTGAGGTTGCTGCAAATACCGGGATACACGCAAGACAAACGGCGGCAAGATTCTTCGATTTTTTTGTCTTTGCAAGCCAACCGATACATGTTGGCCGTTGGCCCACCCAGATCGGAAATGGTGCCAGTAAAGCCCTTGGTTTTATCGCGGATTTCTTCAATCTCACGCAAAATCGACGGCTCTGAGCGGCTTTGAATGATACGGCCTTCATGCTCGGTGATCGAGCAAAAGGTGCAGCCACCAAAACAGCCGCGCATGATATTGATGGAAAAGCGAATCATCTCCCACGCCGGAATGCGCGCCTTGCCATAGCTAGGGTGTGGTGCGCGTGCATAGGCACGATCGTACACGCCATCCATTTCATCCATTGCCAGCGGCAAGGGCGGCGGATTGATCCAGACATCACGTTCGCCATGCGTTTGCGACAGCGCTTTGGCGTTGCCGGGATTGGCTTCTAGATGAAATACGCGGGAGGCATGGGCATACAGCACTGGATTATCTTTCACCGCCTCAAAAGAGGGTAGGCGAATCACGGTTTTGTGATGCTTATTGCGCAGCATGAGTTGGCGCTCGGCACGGCTCATGATGCGGATGGCTTGTTGCTGCACGACATCGACCGTTTTTACGGTGTCACTGCTGGCAGCCTCATCACTGGCACATTTCGCACCAGTGTCGGGTGTCATTGCATACGGGTTGGTGTGCGTCTCGATTTTGCCGGGCGTATCAAATGCGGTGGAGTCAATCGCACCCCAATCTTCATCGGGCAGCCAGTTTTTGGGCGTCATGAAGGCGGTGCCGCGCAGATCGCGAATGGTTTTAATTGCTTCACCAGCCGCTAGCCGATGCGTCAGATCAACTAATGCACGTTCGGCATTGCCAAACAACAAAATATCGGCTTTGGAATCGGGTAGCACTGAGCGTTTTACTTTGTCTGACCAGTAATCGTAATGCGCTATACGGCGCAAACTGGCTTCAATACTGCCGATCACCACATTCACTTCGGGGAAAGCCTCGCGCACGCGCTGCGCGTACACTACCACGGCGCGGTCTGGTCGTTTGGATGGGTCACCGTCTGGCGTGTATGCATCTTCTGAGCGGATCTTGCGGTCTGCCGTATAGCGGTTCACCATCGAATCCATATTCCCAGCGGTAATGCCAAAGTACAGATTTGGCCGCCCTAAAGCGCGAAACGCCTCGGCTGAATGCCAATCGGGTTGGCTGATGATGCCGACCCGAAAACCATGATGTTCGAGCAAACGACCGACCAATGCCATGCCAAAACTGGGGTGATCAACATAGGCGTCACCGGTCACCAGAATAACGTCGCAGCTATCCCAACCTAGCGCCTCCATTTCGGCGCGTGACATGGGTAAAAATTGAGCGGCATTGGCGCCACCAACTTCGGGGCGATAACGAGGAAAAGAGAAAAGATTTTTAGGTGCAGGATTCATAGCCGCGATTGTACCGGAAATGTCAGCAACAGATGCTGAGGAAGGCGCTAAGGCATTGATATGTAGAGGGTTTTGCCGTAGAGCGCTGCTAGTGCTGCTGCAAATCGCCCTTCTAATGAAAAACGCCACTGTTTTTCAACAATGGCGTTATGTAAAAATTAAAATTTGAAGAGCAATTAGTGCTTAGCCGCTAAATTACCCCAAATTTCCTGCAAGCGCGCATCTCTACGGCAACTGGTGCGGTAAAACTTGTAGCGAATCGGGTTTTTCTTGTAGTAATCCTGATGATAATCTTCGGCTGGATAAAACGCGCCAGCAGCTTGAATTTCCGTCACGATAGGCTCTTTGAAAGGTTTGTTCTTTTCTAGCGCGGCGCGTGATGCCAGTGCGATTTTCATTTGATTTTCATCATGGGTAAAAATCACGGTGCGATATGGTGAGCCATGATCGCAAAATTGCTGATCTTTGACGGTTGGGTCAATCGAGTGCCAGTAAAAATCAACCAACTGGGCGTAGCTGACTTTGCTTGGGTCGTACACCACTTCTACCGCCTCAGCGTGACCAGTGGTATGCGAGGAGACTTGCTCATAACTTGGGTTAACGGTTTTGCCACCGGTATAACCAGATGTGGTGGAAATTACACCAGGCACTTTGTCAAAATCAGATTCCACGCACCAGAAGCAGCCACCAGCAAACGTGGCTTTTTCGGTTTTGGCTGGTGCGGGGGCTGTAGCAGGCGGCTGGGCAAATGCCAAAGCAGCAGAACCCATTGCCAAGGTGGCAAGGCTTAATTTTAAAAACTGACGAACATTCATTGAAAAACTCATGCAGCACCTACAAATTTTAAGGCAACACCATTGTTGCAATACCGTTTACCGGTCGGGGCCGGGCCGTCGTTGAACACATGACCTTGATGACCTTCGCAGCGCGCGCAATGGTATTCGGTGCGTGGGAAGATCAATTTATAGTCGGTACGAGTCTGAACTGCGCCGGGGATTGTGTCAAAAAAACTAGGCCAACCAGTGCCGCTGTCATATTTCAGATTGGAAGTAAACAAAGGCAGGTCGCAGCCCGCGCAATGGTATGTACCTTTGCGTTTTTCCGCGTTTAAAGGGCTAGTACCCGGACGCTCGGTGCCTTCTTCACGCAAGACATTGAAGGCTTGTGGGCTCAGACGCTTTTGCCATTCAGCGATACTGAGGCGCAGTGGGGCAATGCTGCCAGTGGTAGATGCTGCTGGTTTTGCATCGTCCGCAGCGTTCGCTTGCTTGGCTAGAAAAAGTCCGCCAAAAATGGCCATAAATCGACGTCGCATCATTATCAACTCTCAAGTAGTTGGTGAAAAAACAGGAATAAACTCATTGGTCGTTGTAAGTAGGAGTTCCTTACGAAATCGGTGCTTTTACTTATATTTTGCGCAGTTTTTACACATTATTCCCACATTATTGGCGCGTTATTCTATATGTTCGACCAACAATTGCACTTTTGTTACACCATTGTATTCATTGGCATCGAGCCGAAATGCCACCGTTATCTTGTCAGCCAGCGTATCAGTATGACCAAACCAGATCGCATCATAACGCGTGCCGCCTTTTTCCAATACCAATTTTAGATGCCGTTCTTTTAAGATGCGCTGCGAAACCAGCTTGAATTCATCGCAAAAAATCGGTGGTGGAAAGCCTTGCCCCCACACCTGGCTATCAATTAAATCAATAAAGTCGGTGCTGAAATAAGCGTCTTCCAGTGCGCCGTCGGTGTCGATAATGCGTTCTAGCTGGTGTTTTTGCAGCCAGCTTTGACCAACTGCCTCAAAAGCCGCCTGAAACGCTGAAAAATCTTCAGCGCGAATGGTCAACCCTGCCGCCATCGCGTGCCCACCAAATTTCTGAATGAGGTTTGGCGCGTGTTTCGATACTAAATCCAAGGCATCGCGCAGATGAAAGCCCGGAATCGAGCGGCCAGAGCCTTTGATCAAGCCGGCATCGCCCGGTGCAAACGTGATGGTGGGTCGAAAGAATTTGTCTTTCAGACGTGATGCCACGATACCGATTACGCCTTGATGCCAGCTTTCATCAAACACCGCAATGGTGTGACTAGCGTCTGCCTGAAAATCATCCAGATGCAAGAGCGCGACATCTTGCATGTCGCGCTCGATGTCTTTGCGACTGGCGTTGATGTGATTCAGTTCTTGCGCAATCTGCCAAGCGCGGCCTTCATCATCAGTGAGCAGACATTCGATACCGAGCGACATATCGGCCAAACGCCCAGCCGCATTCAGGCGCGGACCAATCGCAAAGCCCAGATCAAACGGGCTGGCATTACGTGGCTCGCGCCCGGCAACGCGAAATAGGGCGGCGATGCCAGCATGCATGCGCCCGCTGCGCATACGCTTCAAACCTTGTGCCACCAAAATACGATTGTTCGGGTCCAGTTTTACTACGTCGGCCACTGTGCCCAAGGCCACCAGATCGAGCAATACATCTAGTTTCGGTTGGCTTTGCTGATCAAATACGCCACGTTGACGCAGTTCGGCACGCAGCGCCAATAACACATAAAACATCACACCGACACCCGCCAGATTTTTACTGGGAAAAGGGCAATGCGGTTGGTTGGGATTCACAATCACTGCGGCTTGCGGCAAAGTATCCGCAGGTAGATGATGATCGGTCACCAGCACTTCAACGCCGCTGGCGTTGGCGGCTGCTACACCATCGATGCTGGCGATGCCGTTATCAACGGTGACGATGATGTCGGGTGATTTTTCTTTGATGGTGAGCGCGACGATTTCGGGTGTCAACCCATAGCCATATTCAAAGCGGTTCGGCACGATGTAATCAACCATGCCACCCAACATGCGCAAGCCACGCACACCAACGCTACAGGCGGTGGCACCGTCACAATCATAATCAGCCACGATCACCAATTTTTTTTCCGCTTGTATCGCATCAGCCAGAAAGACCGCCGCTTTTTCGATGTGTAATAACTGATTCGGTGGAATCAATGAAGGTAGCTCAGTGGTGAGCTCGCTCGCCTGTTGCACGCCACGCGCAGCATACAGGCGCGCCAATACCGGATGCAATCCGCTCTGGCGCAACATTTCCGCCTGACGAAAAGAATAGGGACGAATGCTTAATCTAGTCATAGGGAGGTATGGTGCATATTGTGCATATGGTGCGCTGTGCTATGCATCTTGGTTTAAATCTTGCAAAGAAAATAGCGGCGTTAACGAAGGTTTGACCCAAAATTTCCAGGCGCGGGGTGGTAGTAACGTAAAGCTGGCCAGATTTTGGCTATCGCTGGTAACTAGCCTTATCGTATCAAAGCGATTGGCTAGCAATGCTTGTTCGATGAGAGGGAAAACCGTTTGCTCTAATTCGTGCAGTGCATCCAGCCACAGCGCCCAATCACTATTGAGTGCGGGTTCGATCAAACTGTCCAGTAGCACGCGATGTTGTGGAAAGTCGGTCTCTAGTAGTTTTACAGGTTTTGCTTGCTGTATTAGTGCGAGACTTTCTTGCACCGTTAAAATCTGAGGTATGTCGATCAATGCGGCGCTTCCCGCTTCCAGCCACAAGGAATTGATTGGATTTGCGCCACGCGCTTCGCGTTCGGTGTTGACTGCGTGGGCAAACCATTGCATTTGAATCTCGTTTTGCAATTTACGCCAGGCTCTGGCTTGCTCCCCTTTTGCCATCCAGATCTCAATATTGTGACCACATGCGGCGTCTTTACTGGCGGTGTGCAGTTCGCACCAATCATCGGCACGCAAAAACCAGGTTTTATGATCGCCATACAGGAGATGCTTGCCATAGTCGGCGCAAAGCGTGGCGGCTTCGTCAAATAAGATGCGCGCTTCTTCTTCGCTGATGTCTAAGCGTCGTTGATCGGTCAGCACCAAATGATCGCGTGCGAAATGAATGTGTACCGGATGCAGCGTGAACCAAAACCCTGTTTCTGGTCTCAAACCGAAGGCTTTCATGCGATGGTGTGTGATGGCGGGGCTGGTATCGAAGCGCTTTTTTATGTGCCCAAGCGTTGCCGAATTGGTGCGCGGCCAAAACGCATCAAACTGAATTTGCCCGCCCATTAAGGCTTCGTGCGGTAAGACTTGAGAAAAATCATCAAACTGGCAAATTGCTGGCGGTTTAGCGTGTGCCAGCAAGCGCGTCAGTGTGGGTGTGGCAAGTGCGCGTAACAGATCCGGTGCAAGGGCAGCAGGGGGAATACTAAAAGGTAAAATAATTTCTAAATAGCTCATTGCAGCATTGTATGGCAAACTTGCGCCGTGCTAGAACTAGAGAGTTAAAACATTTTGTGAAAAATCTATCTTTTGAATGGCTGGTCGGCCTGCGTTACACACGTGCGGGTCGGCGCAGTGGCCGCAATGGTTTTATTTCATTTATCTCAATGATTTCCATGGCGGGCATTGCACTCGGTGTGGCCGCCTTGATTGTGGTGTTGTCGGTGATGAACGGTTTTCAGAAAGAAGTGCGTGACCGCATGTTGTCGGTGTTATCGCACGTTGAAGTATTTGACGTCAGCGGCTCTTTGCCCAACTGGCAAGCAACTTCTTCTGAAGTCCAAAAAAATCCTGCCGTGATCGGCAGCGCGCCGTATGTTGAAGGACAATCCTTGATTGTGCGTGATGATGTAATGCGCGGTGTGGTTTTACGCGGCATCATGCCAGCCGAAGAGCCGAAAGTATCAGATGTAGTAAAAAAAATGAAATTCGGCAAGCTGAGCGATTTGCAGGAAGGCGAATTCAATATCATTTTAGGAATCGAATTAGCGCGCAGCCTGCATGTGCGTATCGGCGATAAAGTGACATTGGCCGCCCCCGAAGGCCAACTCACTCCGGCTGGCACGGTGCCGCGCTTAAAAGCATTTACCGTGACAGGCGTGTTTGAAGCCGGGCATTACGAATTTGATTCTGGCATGGCGTTCATTCATATCAATGACGCAGAAAAGTTCTTCCGCCAAAATGCACCATCGGGTTTGCGTTTGCGCATCAAGGATATGCTGCAAGCACCAAAAGTGTCGCGCGAATTGGGTTTGAGTTTAGGCGGCGAATTTGTGGCGCGTGATTGGTCGCAACAAAACAGCAATTACTTTGCCGCCGTGAAGATCGAAAAAACCATGATGTTCATCATTCTCAGTTTGATCATTGCGGTCGCGGCTTTTAATCTGGTATCTACCTTGGTGATGACGGTGACGGATAAACAGGCCGACATCGCGATTATGCGCACCTTGGGCGCGTCACCTTGGTCGATCATGAAAATTTTCATGATACAAGGCTCGCTAGTGGGTTTAATGGGTACCGCCTTGGGCGTTGCATTTGGCTTATCGATTGCACTCAATATCGATGTGATTGTGCCGTTCATCGAGCATGTGCTTGGCATCCAGTTTTTGGCAAAAGAAGTGTATGTGATCAATGTTTTACCATCCGATGTGCGCAGCCATGAAGTCTGGGTGATTGGATGTATCGCCGTAACCTTAGCTTTTCTAGCGACGATTTACCCAAGCTGGCGTGCCGCCCGCGTGAAACCAGCCGAGGCGCTGCGCTATGAATAATCATTCAATACAAAATCAGGAACGCGCTCAGGGCATGCTTACCGATACTAATATCAAGACCAATCAAGTTGTCTTGGCCTGCACTAATCTCGGCAAAACCTTCACACAAGGCGAGTATCAAGTCAAGGTATTGCAAGGCATTCGTTTCAGCGTGCATGCAGGCGAGCGGGTCGCTATCGTTGGTGCTTCTGGCTCTGGCAAATCGACCTTGCTGCATTTATTGGGCGGGTTAGATACACCAACCACTGGTGAAGTGCTCTTGCAGGGGCAAGACTTTGCCAGCCTCGGTGAAACCGCAAGGGGCGACTTACGCAATAAGTCGCTAGGTTTCGTCTATCAATTTCACCATTTGTTGCCGGAGTTTTCAGCGCTAGATAATGTCGCCATGCCTTTGATGATACGGCGCGTAAAACGCCAAGAGGCGCAGCAAGCAGCGCAAATTATTTTGGAACGGGTCGGGCTTGGTCATCGAGTCGCGCATGTGCCGGGTGAGTTATCCGGTGGCGAGCGGCAGCGGGTCGCCTTGGCACGTGCCTTGGTCACGCAACCAGCCTGCGTGCTGGCCGACGAGCCTACCGGCAATCTAGACCGCACTATCGCTGATCAAATTTTTGAGTTGATGCTGGAATTGTCGGCCACGCTGGGCACGGCATTTGTGATCGTCACGCACGATGCAGATCTGGCGCGCCGCTGTGATCGGGTATTGCGTTTATCAGGCGATGGTTTACTGGCAATTTAATTATACTGTGCCTAGTATTTTTTAACTACATAGATATGTTGTGCGGGAATTGACCTGTTTTTTATAAAAAATAGGGAGTATATATTTTTACCATTGACCGCAAAGCTTCTTTTAATCAATAACTGATCACGACTTCATTTTTATGCAACACAATTCACCCCTCACACCCACAGCGCGCAAGAAACTCCCGGCACGTTTTTCAACCGTGGTGTTTTCGTTTTACATGGCGGCGCTGATGGCGTGCTTTATGTGCTTCGTGATTGTCGGTGCAAACACCGGACTTCATAATGGCTACTTGGCACGTGTTTGGCATACCTACCAATTCGCCATGCCAGTTGCCTTTATTTGCGTACTGATCGTGCGCCCGATTGCTTTAAAACTGTTAGATTTGACGGTCGAAAAACGCTGAAGTATTTGTAAGCAGTCGTGAATGCTAGTGAATCATTGTGAGCGGGCATTAAAAATAATCCAGAGGAGCAGGTTTGAATGAGTCAACAAAGTCAGTTTCGCCTTCTAGCACAACGTCGATTCGCTCCTTTTTTCTGGACACAATTTCTCGGTGCCTTCAATGACAATATTTTTAAAACTGCTTTATTAACGATCCTCACCTACGACGCCATCAGTTGGACCACGATTGATGTGAGTCTACTCAATCAACTGATTCCCGCCTTATTCATCTTGCCGTATCTGGCGTTTTCGGCCAGTGCTGGGCAGCTTGCTGACAAATTTGAAAAAGGCCGTGTGGCGCGCTTTGTCAAACTACTGGAAATCATCATCATGGCGCTGGCCGCGTATGGCTGGATGTCGCATCAATTATGGGTGTTGATTTTGGCGGTGGCGGGTATGGGCGTGCATTCCACCTTGTTTGGCCCAGTGAAGTATGCGTATTTGCCGCAACATCTGCAAAGCGATGAATTAGTGGGTGGCAATGGCTTGATCGAGATGGGTACCTTCGTCGGCATTTTGACAGGGCAGGTAATCGGCGCGGTGCTGGTCGTGCAAAAACCGTATGGAATTGAAATCATCGCTGGCGCGGCGTTTTTGGTTGCCATGATTGGCTGGTTATGTAGCTTACGTATTCCGCTTTCTCCAGCGCCAGCACCGGAGTTAAAGATCAACTGGAATGTATTGACCGAAACAGTACGTAATCTGCGTTTTAGTCGTGCCAATCGCCCGGTGTTTTTATCGTTGCTGGGCAATTCATGGTTTTGGTTTTACGGTGCCATCGTGCTGGCACAATTTCCGCTCTACGCCAAAAATTATTTGCATGGCGATTACAGCGTCTTCGTTTTGTTACTAACGATTTTTTCATTTGGCATCGGTGCTGGTTCCTTGTTATGTGAAAAACTGTCTGGTCATAAAGTTGAAATTGGCCTAGTGCCATTTGGTTCGATAGGTTTATCGATTTTTGGAATTGAGCTGTATTTTTCTAGTCTCGCATATCTACCCACTACCAGCACCAACGTGCTGGATATGCTGGGCTTCATCGCACAACCCGGCAGCCTGCATATTCTATTTTCGATTGTGATGCTGGGTATTTTTGGTGGCTTGTATGTGGTGCCTTTATTCGCACTAATACAAACCCGCTGTGATCCTAAGCACATGTCACGCACTATCGCTGGTATGAATATTTTGAACGCCTTATTCATCGTCGTATCGGCGCTCGCTGCAACAGTCATGCTGCATTACGGTTTGACGATTCCACAGATCTTTTTAGCGACCGCAATCTTAAATGCCTTCGTCGCTTTCTACATTTATCGTCTGGTGCCAGAATTTTTGCTGCGTTTCTTTGCTTGGGTGCTGATTCATACCCTGTACCGGATACGTGGTGTGAATACCGATACTTTGCCGAAAGAGGGCGCTGCGGTGTTGGTCTGTAATCATGTTAGTTATATGGATGCACTGGTGATTTTGGCTATTAGCCCACGCCCAATCCGCTTCGTGATGGATCATCGGATTTTTAAAACACCCGTGATTTCTTGGATTTTTAAAACCGGCAAAGCGATCCCGATTGCCCCTTACAAAGAAGACCCGTGGATCACCGAAAAAGCCTATGTCGATATTGCTCAAGCTCTGCATGAGGGTGATCTAGTTTGCATTTTCCCGGAAGGCAAACTGACCAGCACGGGGGAGTTGAATGAATTTAAAGGCGGCATCATGAAAATACTAGAGCGCAGCCCAGTCACCGTATTTCCGATTGCCTTGCGTGGTCTGTGGGGGAGCTTTTTTAGCCGCGATAAACTGAATTTGTTTGAACGCCATTTAAAGCGCGGACCGTTTTCAAAGTTAGAAATCGTTGTCGGGCTGCCGTTGACTGCCAATGAGGTCAGCACGCAACGCCTACAACAAGAAGTGAATCAGTTACGCGGTAGTTGGAAATAAAAAAAGCCATCAAATGATGGCTTGTTGCGGCAAAATTTTTACCTGAGTTTTTACCTGACCTAGGCAAGATTTCAGGATTTATTTTTCAGGAAGTGGTAACCGCAGGCGATTAAAATATCATCCACTTTTTCAATATAAGTTAATTTAGGTTCGAGTTGTTGCGTCGCTGGATTGATGAAAGTATATTCCACACTCCAACCAGAGTTACTTTTCTCTACCGCTTTATAGAAACTTTTGACAACCTCAACGCCATTCTGATCTTTCAATTCCATAATGTTGGCACCAATCATGCGCTTTAATGCTGTATGCGCTAATACCACCCCACTAGGATCGAGTACGATCAAAAATAAATCGCGATCTTTGAATTGGCTGGTCTGATCACTAAAGGCAACAAGCGATTTTTCTCGGCCATTTTTTTTATAAAATGCCACCGCTTTTTTAACCATCGCCACCGCTTCTTCTTTGGTAGCGCGTTCTGCTGATGCCATCGCAGAATGACTAAAGCCGATAAAACCGAGCATTGCTAAGACGAAGAATAAAACATTTTTGTTGAAAAGCTTCATGGTTTCCCCCTATTGAATAACGATGAACAATAATTGATTCAAATTCAATGTGATTACGCCATTTACCGCGCTGTTACGGTACGCTTAATCAGGTAGTTCTGGAAGCGTTCTAGCGTAATTCTGGAGGAAGTGTAGCAATTTCGAATCGGATTAAATTGAGACTATTGAGAATGTATCAATATTTCACAAATTCATTTTTATTTTAATAATTTCTCTGTGGAAAAATTGAAACACCTTTCTTGGTATGCGTATTACGCTTAATCATCTCAATACTCCCAATATTCGTGATACCTAGTTCACTTGTGCACATTTTTACAGCCCATCAGCAACACTGATGGGCTGTGGCGCTATCGATGTTTTGCATGACGATAAAGCGCTAATCCACAGCCGCCATAATTTCCGATGCGTGATGGCGTTGTTGCTCTTCCATCACCAGTTGGCCTAGTTCACGTTTTAATGCATTGAATTCTGGCGCAGCCGGATCACGCAAACGTGGCAGCTCGACCAGCATATCGCGCTTAATGGTACCGGGGCGATACGTCATCACCACTATCCGATCCGCCAGATAAATCGCCTCTTCAATGCTGTGCGTTACGAAGAGGACGGTTTTACCAAGTTCAGACCAAATCCGCAAAAGTTCATCCTGTAAATTACGACGCGTTAATGCATCGAGAGCACCAAAGGGTTCGTCCATCAATAATATCGGCGAATCCAATGCCAACACGCGCGCAATCGCCACCCGTTGGCGCATGCCGCCTGACAAATCTTTCGGAAAGCGATCACGAAATTCGGTTAAGCCCAATTTCTTCAACAGATCCGCTACGCAGGTTTCGATTTCTGCTTTGCCTTGACCTTTGATTTCCAAACCAAAAGCAATATTTTGCGCCACCGTCATCCACGGAAAAAGCGCATATTCCTGAAACACCATGCCACGCTCCGGGCCCGGCGCACTAACTACTCCTAAGCTGGTGCTTATCGTGCCAGAACTCGGCAAAGAGAAACCAGCAACCGCATTCAGTAGGGTCGATTTGCCACAACCAGAGGGTCCCAGCAAACAAACAAACTGGCCGGCGGGAATTTCCAGATTAATGTCTTTTAACGCCACCACTTCGCGCTCGCTACTTTTAAAAATTTTGTTAACGTCTTTAATGACGATTTGTGCTGCACTCATCTTAATGTTCCAATCCACGGTGCCATCTGAGCAAGTAATTGCTCAGCTTGGTCATACCAACATCAATCGCTAAACCGAGCATACCAATCGTAATCATGCCAGCGATGATTTTGTCTGACCAAAAATACTCACGTGCTTCCAAAATCCGAAAACCCAAACCGTTATTCACTGCAATCATTTCAGACACAATCACCACAATAAATGCCGTGCCCACACCAATCCGCATGCCCGACAAAATATACGGCACCGCCGCTGGCAGCATCACCCGCAAAAACATGGTGCGCTGATTCGCTCCTAAATTTTTAGCCGCACGAATATAAATGCCATCGACTTGGCGCACACCAGCAATGGTATTTACCAACACGGGAAAAAATGCACCAATCACAATCAGAAAAATCGCCGGTGGATTACCCAAACCAAACCACAAAATCGCCAACGGAATATACGCAATCGGCGGAATAGGGCGCAGCACCTGCATCAGCGGGTTAAACCACGAATAAATACGCGGACTAGCCCCCATCATCAAACCCAGCGGCAAGGCCAAACCAGCCCCAATCAAAAAACCAGAGACGACTCGCACCATGCTGGTAAACGAATCGATTAACAATTCACCAGAAAAAATCCAAGCAAACCAAGACCCATTGGCCGGGTCATATGGTGTTTGTGGCAGCAGATAAGCAATCCATTTCTCTACCACTGCCAAAGGCGAAGGCAAAATCTGCGCATTCACCCAGCCCAGATTCGTCGCCGTTTGCCACAGGCCGATCAAGATGACAGGCACAATCAAGCCCGCCCCCAGCTCGCGCCAATTGATTTTACGCATTGTTGGTCTCCTTATTTGATTCTGTGATGCCGCCTGCGTGGGCGGATCGCCACTCTACAAGATTTTGGCAATACTACCAAAGAAATTAGCTGGCTAATCGTAAGGCTAATTGCTTGATGCACCAATCATTTCTAATCATTTTTCGCAGAATATTTTTAAGCAATCTACGTGAAATCGCGCTTGTAATCAGAATCGCAAACATTTAGGAGGCTAGATATTTTGACGAATGCTATTGATTGAAAATTTTTTGAAGTTGAGATTGCTTGTGAGGAAAGCAATTTACCTCATGTTAATACGGTAAAATTTAATTTGTTCTATAATTTCAGTAATTAGTGAAATTATAGAAATTTCAGAAAATTCAAATATTCGTCATGTCCAACCCAGATCAAGACAACGCAGAAAAATCTGCCGATACGCTTCAGCCTCTTAGCCCGCTTGCACAGCGTTTCATTTTGCATTTTGGTGAAATGGGTAGTCGTTGGGGTATTAACCGCACGGTGGGGCAGATGTATGCGTTGTTGTATATTTTGGGCAAGCCTTTGAATGCGGATGAGATTGCCGAGTATTTGTCGTTTTCGCGCTCGAATGTGAGTATGGGTTTGAAGGAATTGCAAGCCTGGCGCTTGGTAAAACTGTTGCATAAGCCGGGTGATCGGCGCGAGTATTTCGAGCCGCCGAAAGATATCTGGGATATTTTTAAAGCGTTGCTGGAAGAGCGGCGGCGGCGCGAGATCGAGCCGACCTTATCGATGCTGCGCGATGCCTTATTGGAAAACCCGGCATCTGAAGAAGATCGCGTAGCGCAGGCGCGTATGCGCGAGATGTATCAATTGATTGAGCTGTCAACGTCGTGGTTTGATGATGTGCAACGTCTGTCACCTGAGACTTTGGCGTCGCTCATGAAAATGGGCTCCAAGGTTGGCAAGTTATTGGATTTTCGGGATCAGTTTCGGTTTTCCTCTCGAGTTGAGAAATCGAATGATTCGGTATAAGTCATTTTGAGCAAGCCATCATGAAACTGCTGCCACTACCTACCCGCCACGCTTTTAGCCAACATCGGCTTGCCGTAAAAACAGCACGGCGTATACCTTTCTGGCTGGAGATTACGCTGGTGTTGGTGGTGAAAGTGGTGCTTCTGTTTTTCTTGTGGCGGCAATTTTTCGCTCATCCACAAACCAAACACATGCTGCTGCCTGCCACTACGGTGCAGCAGCATTTTTTTACCCGATCTGACGGCAACGGACTGCAAGCAAGTCCGCACCAAGCATCTAATCCAGCAAATGAGGTCAAGCATGGCACCGATTGAAGAAGTAGTTAACCTCTCGCGCATTCAATTTGCAGCGACCGCGATGTACCATTTTTTATTTGTACCGCTGACCTTGGGTTTGTCGTGGATTTTGGTGATTATGGAATCCACCTACGTGATGACTGGGCGCACGATTTATCGTGATATGACTAAGTTTTGGGGCAAATTGTTTGCGATTAATTTTGCAATGGGGGTGACCACCGGCATTACGCTGGAATTTCAATTCGGTACCAATTGGTCGTATTACTCGCATTATGTCGGCGATATTTTCGGTACGCCGTTGGCGATTGAAGGGTTGATGGCGTTTTTTCTGGAGTCGAGTTTTGTTGGGCTGATGTTTTTTGGTTGGAATAAATTATCCAAACCCGCGCATTTGGGCGTCACCTTTTTGGTAGCGTTTGGCTCGAATTTATCGGCATTGTGGATTTTGATTGCGAATGGCTGGATGAATAATCCGGTCGGTGCTGAGTTTAATTTTGAAACCATGCGCATGGAGCTGGTGAGCATTGTTGATGTGATTTTCAACCCGGTGGCGCAGGTGAAATTTGTACACACGGTGGCGTCGGGTTATGTGGCGGCATCGATGTTTGTGCTGGGTGTGTCGTCGTATTATTTACTCAAAGCGCGTGATACCGCATTTGCCTTGCGCTCGTTTGCAATTGCGGCGGCATTTGGTTTAGCGTCTACTTTGTCGGTGATTGTGCTGGGCGATGAATCTGGCTACACCGCTGGCGAGGTGAATAGAATTAAGCTGGCCGCGATTGAAGCGGAATGGCACACCGAGCCAGCACCAGCTGCATTCACCGTGATTGGCTGGCCGAATGACGAAGCCGAACGCACTGATTATGCGATCAAGATCCCGTATCTGATGGGTTTGATTGCAACGCGCTCTACCGACACGCAAGTCACTGGCATTAAAGATCATAAACTGCAAAGCCGCGCACGTATCGAGAATGGCATGAAGGCTTATGCGGCGCTGGCACGCTTGAAAGCGGGCGATACTTCAGACGAGGCGCGGCAGGCGTTTGATGTATTAAAGCCAGATCTTGGTTACGGTTTGCTGTTAAAAAAATACACGGCAAACGTGGTCGATGCGACGCCAGAACAGATTACCCAAGCGGCTAACGATACGATACCTAAGGTAAAGCCGCTGTTTTTGGGTTTTCGTCTGATGGTGGCGTTGGGTGTGCTGTTTTTGTTATTTTTAGTGTGTCATTTTATTTTTTAATCCGCCGCCGCTTGGCGCAACATCGGTGGTTATTGAAGCTGGCTTTGTTTAGCATTCCCTTGCCTTGGGTGGCGATTGAAACCGGCTGGATCGTCGCGGAATATGGCCGCCAACCGTGGACGATTGCGGGTGTCTTGCCGACGCATTTGTCGGCTTCCACTTTGCAGCCGAGTGATTTGTATTTCAGTCTGGCCGGGTTTATGGGCTTTTATACTTTGTTATTGGTGGTGGAATTATTTTTGATGTTCAAATACGCCCGCTTGGGGCCAAGTAGTTTGCACACAGGTCAATATCATTTTGAGCAAGCTGCTGCTTTGCCAAAAGCCTAAAACCATCAAAGGAAAACCATGTTTGATTATGAAACCTTAAAGCTGATCTGGTGGCTGTTTGTCGGTGTGCTGTTGGTCGGCTTTGCGATTACCGATGGCTTTGATTTTGGGGTCGGTATCTTGTTGCCGTTTCTAGGTAAAAACGATGTCGAGCGACGCATCATTATCAATTCTATTGGGCCAACTTGGGAGGGCAATCAAACTTGGCTAATTACGGCGGGCGGCGCTTTATTTGCGGCGTGGCCGCTGGCGTATGCGGCGGCGTTTTCGGGGTTTTATGTGGCCTTGATGTTGCTGCTGTTTTCGCCCGGTCGGTTTTGATTATCGCAGCAAGATTGCAGACCCACGCTGGCGCTCGTTTTGGGATTGGGCATTATTTACGGGCGGCTTTGTGCCAGCGCTGATTTTTGGCGTGGCGTTTGGCAATCTCTTGTTAGGTGTGCCGTTTGAATTTGACGACAGCATGCGTTTGACTTATCACGGCGGTTTGTTTGGTTTATTGAATCCGTTTGGTTTGTTGGCAGGGATTTTGAGTGTCGCCATGCTCACCATGCATGGCGCGGCATTTCTGCGCACCAAAGTGAGTGGCGTGGTAGCGGCACGCGCTGGCAAAGTGGTGATCATCGCTGCTTTGCTGACCAGCTTGCTGTTTGCCTTGGCCGGTTTTTGGGTGGCTGGTCTGGATGGCTATCACATCAGTAGCATGCCCGATGCGAATACCGCGTTTATGCCGATTGCAAAAACTGTGCAACGTGTGCACGCTGGCTGGCTGGATAATTATGCGCGCTTACCTTGGTTATGGATAATTCCTGCCTGTGGCTTTCTGGGCGCTGCGGCTTGTATCGTATTGACTTTGAAGCGTCAACATGTGGCGGCGTTTCTGGCTAGCGGGCTGGCGGTGGCGAGTGTGGTGATAACGGCGGGGGCATCAATGTTTCCGTTTGTGATGCCGTCGTCGCTAGACCCGCGCAGTAGCTTGACGGTGTGGGATGTGGTCGCCAGTCATAAGAGTTTGGGCATTATGTTTTGGGTGGTGCTGATTTTTTTACCGATTGTGATTACGTATACTGGCTGGATTTATCGGGTGTTGCGCGGCAAGGTGGATGCGGCGCAGATCGAAGACAACCAACATTCACTCTATTAAATTTATCTATAAAAAGGAAGCCGCGATGTGGTATTTCAACTGGGTATTAGGCTTGGGTTTGGCGCTGGCGTTTGGCATCATTAATGTGATGTGGTTAGAAGCCAATTATGCTTTTGGCGACCGTGACGAAGCGGTCACCAAGGAACGCTTTGAAAAAGCGCGCCAAGATGACAAATAAAGTCGCCAAGAAAATTGAAGCAAACTACCTGTGCCGTTTCTAGGTTAAAGCGCAGGTATCAGTGCGACGCTAGAGCGCGCTGATTGACTAGGTACAGGTGTTGAAGAAACCAAGGGCTCAGGTAATGCGATTTGATGATTGACGCTGAACTGATAATCGCGAAACACATGCTCAGCCGTTAATAATTGATAGCTACCATCGGCCAATAGTCTGCTGGTGTCTTTCAGGCGCGGTGTGGTTTGGCCGCAAGTCCAGCAATTGAAATTTCGCATGTGGGTGCATAGACAGGTTTTGTCCATGACCACTAAGCGTTTGTCTTCAGGGTGCAACGCGGCTTGCTGGTTGTAGGCTTCGATATATGCGCATTGCCCATTGCCATCTAAAAGATAGCCATACGATTCGCAGCCAGGCCGTATGCCAGAGCCAATCGCTGGCGTATTTTTCAGCATGCGCATTGGGTAACCAGTCGGTGAGATATTGTTGACTTCAATATCATCTTCAGTAGCTTTGAAATACGCCTGCTTGACTTCATCTGGTAAGCCACATTCGTGCGTGACGGTAAACCGGGTCGCCACCTGCACCGCTGCTGCACCTTGCTCTAAAAAGGCAACTGCATCCGAGCCAGTAAAAATACCACCCGCTGCAATCAATGGAATGGTCAATTGTTCTTGCTGTAAAAACTGCAAAATCTCCGCCACAATGGTGTGCAGGTCATAACTTGCCCAATCTGCCCCAAAACCTAAATGGCCGCCCGCTAATGGGCCTTCCACAACCACATAATCGGGCAGGCGTTTTAAGCGAGCGTTTTTGCGCAAAAATAATTGCAAAGCACGCACCGATGAAACGATGATGCCAAGCTTGGCATCACGAAAACGCGGGTGATCTTCAATCAAAGCGAATGAGCCGAGATGCAAACCAGCGCTGAGCGTAATGCCATCGATACCCGCGTCCAGCGAGGCCGTGAGCCGCACCTTCAAGGTTTCACGCGGCGCATTCATGGTGAGTTTTTCCATGCAATTGACAAACACCAAGCCCGTGCCACGCTTGGCTTCCATAGTTCGGCCAACGTGCAATTGGGTCGCTTCGGCCAATTTGCCCAGATCAAACTTGATACGGGTTTTATCCGTGTTGTCGATATTGTCTTTGTAAAAGCGCGTTTTTTCTTTCACAAAATGCGTATCAAAGCGCCGATCAGACACATCTTCAATCATCGCATCCGAAATATGCCCAATGCCACCCAAACGCGCCGCTTCCAGCGCCAATTCGGCGGTGGAAATATCAACGCCCATGCCACCAATCACGATGGGAACATACTCCTTCTGCCCAAACCGAAGACGGAAATCGTCCACTTTTTTCATGCTGTACTTTCGCGCTATGACTATCTAGGCGATTTTATGGTGATCTAGCTAATTCGCTGTAAAAAAATGGCGGTGGGTTGATCTAGCGCAGAGGTTTGTTAAAAAGTGGCTTGATGAGGTTTATGTCGTGAGCACTGACATAAATTTATTTGCGGGCTCATAATGCTGGTTAAATCGATATTTAAATGAGGCGTTTATTAAACGGCAACTCTATGACGGAACCATATTGTATTTTTTACATATAAACTATGTTCTAGGGAAGTGAAGCAAAATAACTAAGCGTCGATTACCCTTACGAAATGTATTCTAAATCTACTCAACCTCCTCGCCTAGCCACCTGCAGCTGCGGTCAATTGCAAGCCAGCGTCACCGCCGAACCAATGCGTGTGTCGGTGTGTCATTGTCTGAATTGTAAGCGCCGCTCTGGCAGCGCGTTTGCTGCGCAGGCGCGGTTTCCGCGTGCGGCGGTGGCGGTGACTGGTGAAAGTCGTGAATATGTGCTGGTGGGTGATGCGGGTGGTCAGGCTACTTTTCGGTTTTGTCCGCATTGCGGCGCGACGGTGTATTACACGATGGCGGGGAATGACGACGAGGTGGCGATTCCGATTGGGGCGTTTGCTGATCCGTCTTTTCCTTGGCCGGCGTATTCGGTCTATGAAGATCGTAAGCATGGCTGGCTCCAGCTTGCGGATAGCATTGAACATATCACGTAGTAGGCAAATCGTCTGCAATGACGGCAAATATGCATATACTCCCCATTTTTTAAAATAAATTTAGCCATTCCCGCACGCAATCATTGCGTTGTTGAAAAATACTGTACATAGTATATTTAAATGTTTTTATTCATTGGCTTTCGTTGCCATGCTGTACGTTACCGCTAGCACTGTAATTGCTGTGCTGTCTTGGTTTCGGTGGGCACTGATGGTGGGCGCTAATTTCTCTACTCGCTTAGTCTGTTACAATACGCGGCGCAAATTTGAGCTGACATTGAGTGATCAATGTGAGTGACAAGGCCAATTTATCCACTCTCATTTCCGTTTTCTACATTACCCATACTATTATGCAAATCACTCAAAATTCCGTTGTTAGTTTGAATTACACCATGTTTGATGAAGAGGGCGCGGTCATCGATCAGAATCAAGATCCTATCGTCTATCTGCATGGCGGCTACGACAATATTTTGCCTGCAGTGGAAGCGGCGCTGGCGGGTAAGAGCGTGGGCGATAAGGTTTCTGTGACCATGACACCGGATGAAGGCTTTGGTGAGTTTGTCGATGAGTTGGTGCGCGAAGAAGATATCAGCATGTTTCCGCCTGATTTGGAAATCGGCATGATGTTTGAAACACGTGACCCAGAATCAGGTGAGTCGATGCAGTTTCGCGTGACGGCAATTGATGCTGGCATGGTGACGGTAGATGCAAATCATCCTTTGGCGGGCATGACGATTCGTTTTGAAGCCAGTGTGGTGGATGTGCGCGAGGCGAGCGATGAAGAAGTTGCGCATGGTCATGTGCACGGTGCGCACGGACATCATCATTAATTGGTCTTTAAATGATCGCTAATTGCGCGGCAATGTAAGTAGCGTCAGGGATAATGATCCCTGACTGCACATGGTGGATCGAGCGGATCATCGCGGGGCAGGTTGGCGTGCAAAACGGCATGGCCTGTGCGGTTTATGACGGTATGATTGCGCCCCCTGTTTTATATTCTTATTCACAATCACATCGATACTCACATTCAAATATTCATCAACGCGCATGAAAGATTATTACTTTGTATTAGGTGTGGCCAGCACCGCCAATCTGGCCGAGATTAAAAAAGCTTTTCGCCTGAAAGCGGCGGAATTTCACCCTGATCGCAACGCGTCGGCCTTGGCGCCAGAGAAGTTTCATGCGATTAAAGAAGCGTATGACATTTTGTCCGATGAAGAAGCACGCCGTGCGTATGACGAGAACCGGCGTCGCAATCTATTGGATTCGCCGTTGGCAACCGCCACGGAAGTATGGAGAAATTATTTATCAGGAGTTTTGCAGTGAAGTATTCGCGGTTTTATGAAGAATTAGCCAAGGTGTATCGAGCTGAATTGGACGATTTGCGCACCGATTCCGAAGGCAAAGATATTTTGCGCGCGCGCCTGACCGAAAAGCGCAAGCAATTGCCTTTGTTGTTGCCGATGATGAAAACCAATCCTGAAATGTTGGCGGTGGCGTTTCATGGTGGTTTTCGTTTTATGAACCCCTTGGTGATGGAAAATGTGTTGTCGAAAGAAGCCAACAAACAACCGAGCTGGGCTTCATTGGCAGATGCGATCAAGCTTGAGGCATGGGCTGAGCCATTGGCGCAAATCGTGTTGAAAGATGCCGACGGTGCTGCGTTTTTGGTGATTGCGGCCGCTCTTGAATATATACAGCGCAGCAAGCAAACGCGGCAGATGGGGCAAGCTAATCAGCTTGATGATGACGCCGAAGACGATAGCGAACAAGACGCACAGAACGAATTAAGAGAAGATGGTGATTTGGATGGTCATTATGGTCGTCATGGCCGCGATGATGGCGACGATGGCGATGATCTCGATCTCGAAGAAGCCGGTGCCGATTGGTTGGCTGAACAAGGTTTTGACAGAAAAGATTAGAAATTAGGACTTACGCAAAACAGACGTTGGCGTTGTTGCTTCGCCTTGCCGTACATTTGTACTGTCTGCGGCTTCGCGCCTAGCCAACGCAATTTTGCGTAAGTCCTAGAAATAAAAATAGGGATGGGATTGCGATGAATTATCCAGCATTAATTGAAGCGCAAAGTTTGGTGGCAGCCGGTGACATTGCCGGTGCCGAATTTGCCTTGGCGAATCTAGCTGAAACCGAAGGCGATAAAGCACTGGTGGCGACGTTGGATGAATTTCCAGCCAAAGATTTGTTAGCGATTATCCGCGAATACGATGCCTCGAAAGAGTCATTGGTGAATTTACTGGTCACCCCAGAGCAATTTGCGCAAGCAGTGGTGCTGGAAAAACGTTACGGCGACCCGACTCATGAACAGTTGCGCGGCATGATTAATTCGGTGATCTTTCGCGACGGCGCAGACCCGGCAGAATTTTTGTACGAAATCGCCGAAGTCGAAGGTGGCTACGATGTGTTGGTGGATTATCTGAGCGACCGGATTCAAATGGTCGAGCATTTTTATCGATACGCGACGTTTGATTTGTACGAATACGGCGATGAATCAAAAACCCAGGCCATCGACGATGATTTATTGCATTTGACACGCGAAACCGAAAGCCGCGCTTCAGCGCAGGATATGGCGAATGTGGTCGATCATGATTGGATGGAAGTCACGTATTTATTGCGCTACGAGCTGCCCGAAATTTTCCGTGAAGTGTTACTAAAACTACGCGCCCGCTATCAAGCCTACCAAGCTAGTTTGGCGCAAGAAGAACTGGAAGAGGGTGAAGCCAGCGAAGGGCACGAAGCGACAGACGAGGCCAAACCACGCAGTAAGCGTGAGGATGATGGCGACGACGATGATGAAGAGTCGGCGCTGTAGCTTGCTGATGTGCAATGCGGAGTTTACCAATGTCTGAATCCAGTTTTGAACTCGCACTTGGCGATCATCGACCGTTTTTCGAGCGGGCCTTGCGCCATGCGGTTAAACAAGGCTTGATCGATCAAACCAGATTGGCGACGCTTGAGGTCGAAGCGGCGAAAGGCATGGTGCAAATTGCCAAGACCTTCGGTAGCGAATATCTGCGCCCTGAAATCGAATTGGCACGCAAGCGGATTGTGAATCTGGTGAGTTTGTATTTACTGGAAAGCTCGGCTGGCGATTTGGATGTGGCAGCGCGCTTGTTGCGTGACAATACATTTTTAACTTTATCGCGTGGTGGATCAGGCTTATTGAAAGCCTTGTTTGCCTTGCCTGAATACGCGATGTTGGGGCGCGAGCAAAAAGGCCGGGTCGAAGATTTTCTGGAAATTTGGTCGCTCAAAGACAAGCCCGCTGATTATCACAATGCTTTACAACAAAGAAATAATAATGCGCTGGAAATCAAGGCGGGCATTTGGTTTGGTGAGCAAATTGGTGTATCGCTTGCGACCTTACAGGAAGCCGATATTGATGCCGTGGCGGTGATACGCTCAGCTTTGCTGATTCGCCTCAGTGGGCAAGCCAAGGCCGCGCTGGTGAACCAGGTCGAATTTGCGCAATTGCTGGCGGCGATGCGCGATGAAAAGCCTACGGGGGCAAAAAAAGCGGCTAAAAAGACGACTAAAAATGCCGACAATATCGCAAACAATAAGGTGGACAATAAAGCAGACAATAAAGCGCAGAAAAAAAGCACTACATTGGTATTTGACGATGTGCCAGAAGCATTTCGTGCGGTGGCTGAGCGGGTGTTGCAGGAATTACTTCTGCACGATATGCCGAAAATCAATGATCTTAAAATCTCGCTCGACCAGCTTGTGTATGAGCTGAAAGACCGTTATTTCATTCGCGATTATGAGCTAGAAGATACCTCGGATTATGACGCGTTGGTGTCGAAAGAATGGACCAAAATCACCAAAGGTAAAACTGATATTGATTCATTGTTGACGCTGTTTTTGTGTTTGAGTGTGGGGGTGACGGCGAAGACCAGTTTGTCAGAAAAAACAGCGAAATCCCTGATCAAAAAAATGCGCGATGAAGGCTTTCAGCCAGAGTTGGCCGATGCTTGGATCAAGCAATTTGCGCCGCACGAAAAGCAGGAAAGCCTGCTACTTGATTGGCACGAATTTATGGAAGAAGCGCCGAATTATCTGCTTGACGATTGGGACAGTTCGTACAGCGGCGCGATGCGATTTTTGCGTGAAAACTGTCAGATTGAAGCGCCTGCAAAAAAGTAGTGCTGCTGATTTTCCGCATCGGGCGCTGCAATAAGCTACTACTAACGACTAGCCAAAAACAAAAACACAGTCGGTTTTTTATGAAAATCTGGCGCTTGCTGGGCTTGCAGGCGTTTTTTCCAAGCCGCTGCGTTGAGGGTTTGAATGGATTCGCTTGGTAAGCTTAAATCAGTGGCGACACAGATCAAGGTTTGCGGTTGGCAAGTGTGCACCAATGCATCCAGCATTGCCATATTCCGATAAGGTGTTTCGATCAATAGTTGCGTTTGCTGTTCTTTGCGCGAACGATCTTCTAGCTCTTTAATGCGTTTTGCGCGCAGGGCGCTATCGGTCGGTAGATAGCCGTTAAAGGCAAAACTCTGGCCGTTTAATCCACTCGCCATGATGGCTAACAGCAGCGACGAAGGGCCTACCAAAGGGCGCACTTTGATTTGATGTTGATGCGCAAGACGCACCAAATTCGCACCGGGGTCTGCCACCGCAGGCACACCGGCTTCCGAAATCAAGCCGACATCATGCCCCGCGAGCAGGGGTTGCAGTAATTCTGCAAGTGCGCTTTCTGGCGTGTTGATATTCAATTCAGCAATCTGCAATTCTTGCAGCGGCTTGGCTAATGGGTGATGTTGATTGAGTTGCTTTAAAAATGCGCGGGTAGTCTTGGCGTTTTCAGCGACAAAGTGGGTGAGCTGTGCCGACATTTGTTGCACTGTGGTGGGAATGATGTGGGCGAACGGATTGTGCGTGGTGTCGGGAATTGGCTCGCCGCTGCCTAAGCTATTGGGAATTAAATAGAGTGTGCCGGTCATGGTTTATATACTGGTATCGGTATGATGTATTGGTTGTCTAATGCGCCCGTCTTTTGTGCGGGCAATGAAAAAAATTAGGCATACTCCCTATTTTTTGTAAAATATCAAGCCAAGTGTGCGCAGCATGGAGGTCAGTGCGATCAGGGGTAAGCCGGTCAGCGCAGTGGGGTCGTCACTGCTGATTTTTTCGATGATGGTGATGCCCAATGCTTCGTTTTTGGCACTGCCCGCGCAGTCGTAAGGCTGCTCGATATGCAGATAGGCATCTAGTTCGTCGTCAGGCAAATCGCGGAATTGTACGATGGTTTGCACATTTTGCGTTTGTACCAAAGGCGCTTGTGTCGCTGTGTTTGTTGGGGTTGCGCCTATTACGCATAAAGCAGTGTGAAAAATCACCTGCTTGCCACGCATCATTTGCAATTGTTGAAGTGCTGCGGCATGGGTGCCAGGTTTGCCGATTTGGTTACCATTGAGGGTGGCTACTTGGTCAGAGCCAATCACGATGGCGTCTGGATTGTTTGCCGCAATGACATTGGCTTTTTGATAGGCCAGCCGCAATGCGGTTTGCTCGGCAGTTTCCGCATCGAGCGCACGTTCGTCAATGTTAGGCGCAATGGCGCTGAAAGGTAATTGCAGTCGCGCCAGCAATTGTTGGCGATACAGTGAGCTGGAAGCTAAAATCAATCGGGGATTGGTGGGTTGCTGGTGGTCGGGGTGCATATGAATAATAAAAATAAAGCAATGTTCAAAGCTGATACGGGGAAGAAGCAGGGCGCGCGCAGTGTCAGCAAAGGGTTTTAAGATGCATTTTGCGCCGTATTTTGGTAATAATGCTTGATAGGCTTTGACTTAGGGGGAGTATTGCTGGTATTATCGCAGGTTTTCTGGGTTCAAATAATCCTATGCGAGCTTTTCTTGTTGATGCATTTTCATTTTGCAAGCTCGGCGAGCAACGTAGCGCAGAAACGGCGATCAGCAGTTTGCCACGTTTATCGGCAGAATGTGCTGGCAGCGGCGAGAAACAAGGTAGTTTGACATGGTCAATACAGGGCCGGATCGACAAAAATGGTCGTCCAAGATTGTCGCTGGCGGTGCAAGGTGATACGGAACTGGTTTGTCAGCGTTGTTTGACGTTGATGCCGTTTCATCTGGATTCCCAGGCAGAATTGATTCTTGCCAAAGACGAAGATCATGCCGATGAAATTGAGGCCATGCTCGACGATGATGAGATTGATGCAGTTGATGTTGTAGTAGGCAGCAAATCGTTTAACCTGCTTGACTTGGTGGAAGACGAAGCGTTGCTGGCAATACCCCAATCGCCCAAACATGCAGTATGCCCGGAGATGGTTGACATAAAACGGTCAGCCATGTCAGCAGATTCAATAGATTCAGCAGGGGCAGCGATTGAAGCAGAAGCGAGTAAGTCAGTATCGCCATTCGCTGTGCTGAAGAAGTAAATGGGCGTACCTAGGGCATTATTCTGAAATTCTGAAAAAGCACTTAGGTTAGTATCAAGGTATCGAGAGGTGCTTGGCGGTTAGTTAGATAAACTGGATGTATAAATTAGTTTATGGTTAACTTGTTGAGCGTGTAAAATAAGTGTATTAAATTTTAGAAACATTTTTTTGAAGTATTAGGAGTTATCATGGCCGTTCAGCAAAACAAAAAATCACCTTCCAAGCGTGGCATGCACCGTTCCCACGATTTCCTGACTGCACCACAGTTAGGTATCGAGCCAACTACAGGTGAAACGCATCTGCGTCACCACATCAGCCCAAATGGCTTTTATCGTGGTCGCAAAGTATTGAAGACTAAGAACGACGAATAAGTTGTTCTTGTTAAGAAGAGCGGCGGTACAAGTGATCCACTTGACGCCGTTTTTTTTCGCCCAGATAAAATAGCGAAAAAATACAGACGTATTTGTATAATTAATAAAATTCAAGAAAAGTGGCGATTTTATTTGTTCTACTTGTTTGAGCTGCTTTCGTCTATTTTGACCTATCATTAAAGTCTTCGTTTTTTATCCTGCGGTAAAATTTGTCGATTTGCGCGCTTCAAACTTGATAAGATACGCGTCTTGAAATGAAAATTAGTATTACTACATGACCATAAAAATTTCAATTGACTGTATGGGCGGTGATTTTGGACCTACAGTGACGGTCGCAGCGGCGGTGGCATTTTCGGTGCGAGAGCCCGACGTCGAATTCTTGTTGGTCGGCAACGAGTCGGCTATCCAAACTGAATTAAAAAAGCATCAAGCACTGAATCATCCACGGCTGCGCATCGTGAGTGCGACCGAAGTGGTGGCAATGGATGACCCTGTCGAAATCGCCTTGCGGCGCAAAAAAGATTCTTCGATGCGAGTTGCGCTCAATCAGGTCAAAGAAGGTCAGGCGCAAGCTTGCGTCTCGGCGGGCAATACGGGTGCATTGATGGCAGTGTCGCGCTATGTGTTAAAGACCATGCACGGTGTTGATCGTCCGGCGATTTGCAGCTTGTTGCCGAATCAAAAAGGTCGCCCGACTTACATGCTGGATTTAGGTGCGAATGTTGATTGTGAACCAAATCACTTGCACCAATTCGCCTTAATGGGTTCTGCTTTAGTTGCAGCGCTTGAAGGTAAAGCCAAGCCGACCGTTGGCTTGTTGAATGTGGGCGAAGAAGATATCAAAGGCAATGATATCGTCAAAAAAACCGCGCAATTATTACGCGCAGACCACGCGCGCGGGGTTTTAAATTTCTACGGCAACGTGGAAGGGAATGATATTTTTAAAGGCACCACCGATATCGTGGTGTGTGATGGCTTTGTTGGTAATATTACCTTAAAGGCCGCAGAAGGCATGGGGCGTTTCGTGAAATCAACTCTGACCGAAGCCTTTCGTACCAGTTGGTGGACCATCGTCGGTGCCATCTTTGCACGGCGCGCCTTGAAGTCAATCTCGGCCACCATGAATCCTTCTAATTACAATGGTGGCAGCTTGCTGGGTTTACGTGGTCTGGTCTTTAAAAGCCACGGCAGCGCAGATCGGTATGCTTATGAATGGGCAATTCAACGTGCCTTTGATGCTGCCAAAAATGGTGTGTTAACCCGAATTGCTGCGTCGATGGCAGAATTAATGCCAGCGCCAACTGAAATCAAAGTAGATGAAGCCAGTGTAACGGCCGATATAACTTCTCTCGATCAGACCATAGATCCCTCTATGGAATTAACTACACAGAAAACGGCATGAGTTTTTTTAGCAAAATTGTAGGAACTGGCAGCTACCTTCCTCCGAAACGTGTCAGCAATCAAGAATTGGCCGATCAACTCGCAAAACGCGGTATCGAAACTTCCGATGAATGGATCGTATCGCGTAGCGGCATCGCGGCGCGTCATTATGCAGAAGCCGATGTGACCTCTAGCGACATGGCGGTGCATGCGGCCAAATCTGCGTTGGAAGCCGCAGATTTACAACCGAATGACATCGATCTCATCATCATGGCGACCTCAACGCCGGATTTTTTTGGCGGCTTTCCCAGTACGGCGTGTGTGGTGCAAAATAAGCTCGGCATCACCAACGGTGCAGCGGCGATGGATGTGCAAGCGGTTTGCAGCGGTTTTATTTATGCGATGTCGATTGCTGACAACATGATCAAGAGCGGCGCACATAAGAACGTTTTGGTGATTGGTGCGGAAGTGTTTTCCAAAATTCTTAATTTTGAAGACCGCACGACCTGCGTTTTGTTTGGCGACGGTGCTGGTGCGGTCGTCATGTCGCGTGCAGCAGAGCCGGGTGTGTTAGCCACCAAACTACATGCCGATGGTAGTCACGCACACATTTTATGCGTACCTGGCAATGTGAATGCGGGCACCTTGGCTGGCAGCGCGTTTTTGTATATGGATGGTCAGGCAGTGTTTAAACTGGCGGTGAACGTGCTGGAAAAAGTGGCGCTGGAAGCGCTAGAGATGGCGGGTTTGGAGGCTGCGCAAATTGATTGGTTAATTCCGCATCAGGCGAATATCCGCATTATGCAAAGTACCGCCAAAAAATTACGTATGCCGATAGAAAAAGTCATTGTCACGGTTGATCAGCACGGTAATACCTCGGCTGCATCGATTCCTTTAGCGCTCGACGTCGCAGTGCGCGATGGCCGTATTAAGCCGGGTGACACCGTTATGCTAGAAGGCGTGGGTGGCGGTTTTACTTGGGGTGCGGCGATTGTGCGTATGTAATTGTCATTGTGCTGCTGTTTTGTACTCATCAAGTAATGCGTTAGATAGTGAATTGGATAACGAGTAGGTAATTTTTTATGACGAAATTTGCATTTGTGTTTCCCGGCCAAGGCTCGCAAGCGATTGGCATGTTAAATGGTTTTGCCGATCATCCGGTGGTGCGTGATACTTTGCTTGAGGCATCTGATGCTTTGCAGTTAGATATGGCAGCATTAATTGCGAATGGCCCGAAAGAAACACTGGATTTAACCACCAATACCCAGCCTGTTATGCTGACGGCTGCAGTAGCCTGTTATCGCGCATGGTTAGCCGCCGGTGGCGCAGTGCCAGCGGTAGTGGCGGGGCATAGCTTGGGGGAATATTCGGCGTTAGTGGCGGCGGGCGTAATTGCGTTTAAAGATGCTGTACCCTTGGTGCGTTTTCGTGCTGAAGCAATGCAGAGTGCGGTACCAGTCGGGCAAGGCGGTATGGCGGCTATTTTGGGCTTGAGTGACGCCGATGTGATCGCCGCTTGCGCGGAGGCACAGGAGGCAATTGCTGGTGAAGTGGTGGAGGCGGTCAATTTTAATGCGCCAGCGCAAGTGGTGATTGCGGGTAGTAAAGCCGGTGTTGAACGTGCCTGTGAAATCGCTAAAGCAAAAGGCGCAAAGCGCGCCTTGCCTTTACCGGTGTCGGCACCATTTCATTCATCGCTGTTAAAACCGGCATCAGATGCTTTACGCACTTATTTGCAAGATCTGCATTTCTCTGCACCAACGATTCCGGTGATTAATAATGTGGACGTGGTGATCAATTTAAGTCCGGCAGAAATCAAAGATGCCTTAGTGCGGCAGGCGGCTAGCCCGGTGCGTTGGGTGGAAACCATTCAAAAAATCAAAGCGACTGGCATTACCCAAGTGATTGAATGTGGTCCGGGGAAAGTGTTGGCGGGTTTAATCAAGCGTATCGATGCTGATCTGATTGGCGAAGCCTTATTTGACCAAGCATCTTTAGACAAAATTCTGACGATAGTGGCGTAATTAACCACCATTAGCTTGCTGGGCACAATAAGGCTCGCACCAAACGAACAGGAAAAAAATCATGAATTTGCAATTAAATAATCAAGTAGCCTTGGTTACTGGCGCCTCGCGCGGCATTGGTAAAGCAATCGCGATCGCGTTGGCGCAAGCCGGAGCGAAAGTCATTGGCACCGCAACGTCCGAGCAAGGCGCAGAAGCGATTTCGGCTTATTTGAATGCGATTAATCCAAATGCAGGTAAAGGCGTGGCCTTTGATGTGACTGACGTGGCACGTTGCAGTAGTCTGGTTGAAGAAATTCAAAAAGAATTCGGTAGTTTGTCGATTCTGGTGAATAACGCTGGTATTACACAAGATCAATTGGCGATGCGTATGAAAGAAGATGAGTGGGATAAAGTAATCTCTACCAATCTAAGCGCCGTTGGCCGCCTGTCCCGCGCTGTCTTGCGTGGCATGATGAAAGCGAAACATGGTCGTATCATCAATATTACTTCGGTGGTTGGTTCGGCGGGTAATCCGGGGCAAATGAATTATGCTGCGGCGAAAGCGGGTGTGGCAGGTATGAGCCGCGCGCTTGCTCGCGAAATCGGTAGCCGCAATATTACTGTCAATTGTGTTGCGCCAGGTTTTATCGATACCGATATGACCAATGCTTTAACCGATGAGCAAAAAGCTGCCATTTTGCAACAAATTCCTTTGGCGAAACTAGGTAAGCCGGAAGATATCGCCGCTGCTGTGGTGTTTCTGGCGTCGTCTGGTGCTGACTATATTACTGGCACCACCCTGCATGTGAATGGCGGTATGTACGTTAATTGATGAAAATTGATGAGAAGAAGATTTAGCGTAAATCTCGTCCATCGCGCTACTGAACGCTGTATAGATCATTTGCGTCAATTTTGGATGAGATCAACGCTGTATTGCCTTTCATAAAATAAACCGCATTTCCCATGAAGATCGCCGAAATTAAGCGACGATCTTCATGAGAAAAGCAAATTTGCATTTTTCTGGCACAAACCTGCTAAAATGCGCGCTCTTTCTGTAACCACTCTTGGAGACTTACATGTCCGATATCGAACAACGCGTTAGAAAAATCGTCGCTGAACAACTCGGCGTTGCTGAAGCTGACATCAAAACTGAATCTTCTTTTGTTGACGATCTGGGTGCAGATTCGCTCGATACAGTTGAATTGGTAATGGCACTTGAAGATGAATTCGAAATGGAAATTCCTGACGAACAAGCTGAAAAGATCACTACAGTACAGCAAGCAATCGATTACGCAACTGCACACGTTAAAGCGTAAGTGCTGCGTAAATTCGGCGTAAATTCAGCATAAAAATAGTGTCAAAATTGCGCGTGCTTGGCAGATCGATGCAAATTGATTTTAAGCAATCAGCACGGCAATTTGTACCTAGTAATATCCATGCAATAAGATCGATTTCAAATCCAGGAGAAACGCTTGAGCCTTAAGCTTAAACGTCGTGCCGTTATTACTGGACTTGGTTGTGTCTCTCCAGTTGGCAACAATGTTGCCGATACGTGGGAGGCAATTAAAGCAGGCAAGTCTGGCGTTGCACCGATTACAAAATTTGATGCCTCTAACTTCAGCACGCAATTTGCTGCAGAAGTAAAAGGCTTCAATGTTGAACAATATATGAACGCCAAAGAGGCGCGCAATGTGGATTTATTTATCCATTATGGCGTCGCTGCGGGTGTTCAGGCGATTGAAGATAGTGGTTTGGTCATCACCGAAGAAAACGCGGAACGCATTGGCGTGATCGTGGGTTCTGGTATTGGTGGCTTGCCCATGATTGAAGAAAACAAAGACAATCTGGCGGCTCGTGGGCCACGCCGCATCAGTCCTTTTTTTGTACCTTCTTCAATTATCAACATGGTATCCGGTCATTTGTCGATCAAATATGGCATTAAAGGCCCTAATTTGGCGATTGTGACGGCTTGTACCACTGGCTTACATAGCATTGGTGCGGCTGCGCGTATGATCGAATACGGCGACGCTGATGTCATGATCGCGGGTGGCGCTGAATCAACCATTTCTCCACTAGGGATTGGTGGTTTTGCCTCAGCACGTGCTTTATCTACGCGCAACGATGATCCGGCTACCGCGTCACGTCCTTTTGATAAGGATCGTGATGGGTTTGTGTTGGGTGAAGGTGCGGGTGTCATGATCGTAGAAGAATACGAACATGCCAAAGCACGTGGCGCGAAAATTTATGCTGAGGTTTTAGGTTTTGGCATGAGTGGCGATGCATATCACATCACCACGCCATCGATGGATGGTCCACGTCGCTCTATGTTGAATGCTTTAAAAGACGCAGAACTGAATCTCGATCAAATTGAATATTTGAATGCACACGGTACCTCGACACCGTTAGGCGACAAAAATGAAACTGACGCGATTAAAGCGGCGTTTGGCGACCATGCGTACAAAATGGTCGTCAATTCGACGAAATCGATGACGGGGCATTTGCTGGGCGGTGCAGGTGGTTTGGAAGCGGTCTTGTCGATCTTGGCCTTGCATCATCAAATTTCACCACCAACGACCAATATCTTTAATCAAGACCCCGAATGTGATCTGGACTATTGCGCCAATGTTGCGCGTGATATGAAAATTACGTATGCCATGAAAAATTCGTTTGGTTTTGGTGGTACTAACGGGACGTTGATTTTTAGCAAGGTTTGATGGTAAAAATTACCTAGTATGTAAAAGTATGGCGCTTCAATGATAATTGAAGCGCCATTTTTTTATAAAAAGCGTATAGATTTTTGTTTTAACCTAGAAATGCTCGTTTAACCTAGAAACGGTAGTTGGACGAGCGTGAGTGTGCGTTTTTGCGGCTTTCTGCCTAGGCGCGACGACGACGCAGACTGTATTCTGCTAGGAGGAGCAACAACGGCAGGGAGCCGCAAAAATGGGCAATCACGCTCGTAGCGTTGCCATCAACATGGTGGACGTTTAGAACACGACATTGATGATTAAAAACAAGTTCTTATTAGTCAATTTTAGCGGTCAACTGCCGTTTCTAGGTTTAATTGCTGTTTTTAGGATTGATTTTAAAATAGAAAATGACCATGTCAATTGCGCTTTCCGTGGTGTTGCGACCCTCACGTCTCCTGTATGGTTTGCAAGCTGCCATGCTATTGCTGGCGAATCTGGGCTGGACTTTGGGGTTATCGCAAATTATTCAAACACCGATATTGCTAGGGTTGGCATCTGCGGCAGGCATTATATTGAGTAGCATTGTTTTTTTTCACAGCGTTCGACAACAGAAAATAAACCAATTAGATATCGATGATGAAGGTCGGATAATTATCCGGCGCTTACGTTTCCGTATAGCGCGCGCTGAGTTAGCGCTCAATGAAAACCAGCCGGGGAGCGCCTCTGGGTTCGATCTCGTTTGGTCGGCAAATGCCGAGCTTGGTGAAGATAGCGTGGTGTGGTCGCATTTATTTGTGTTGCACTTACGTTTGGCAACTGGGCAAGTCGAAAGAATCGTTATTTTGAAGGATAGTATTGATCCCGCAAGTTTCCGGCGTCTTGGCGTGGCATTACGCTGGTTGATGTATGAGAAAAAATCACGTCAAATACAGGAAAATGACAGTCATCATGGGAACTTTACCGTTAAATTTTGACTCTATTCAATGAACTATAAAAAAAGTGGCTGCAAAACGAAAAGATGACCTCGCAAAGATGGGGCATCGGAGTGCAACATAGGAAAATTGAGTGACGACAGAACGCGACATTGATCAGCGCTTAGTTGAACGCGTCCAGCAAGGTGATAAAAAGGCTTTTGAGCTTCTGGTTTCCAAATACCAAAGGAAACTGATGCGGCTCGTGTTGCGGCTCGTCCATGACCATGCAGAGGCCGAGGATGTGGTGCAGGAAGCTTTTATCAAGGCGTATCGGGCGTTAGCCAATTTTCGTGGTGATTCGGCGTTTTATACATGGCTGTATCGAATTGGCATTAATACCGCAAAAAATCACTTGGTAAGTCAGGGGCGGCGTGCGCCGACTTCGACTGATGCGGATGTCGATGAAGCTGAAACTTTTGTCGATGCCGATGGCCTAAGAGACATTAATACGCCAGAATCTTTGTTGGCCAGCAAACAAATTGCGGCAACGGTGAATTCAGCGATGATGACCTTACCGGAAGAGTTACGCCACGCGATTACTTTGCGTGAAATTGAAGGATTGAGTTACGACGAAATCGCCGAGTTAATGGTATGTCCGATCGGCACCGTGCGCAGCCGGATTTTTCGGGCGCGGGAAGCCATTGCCGATAAGTTGCGACCGTTGATTGGCACCGGCTTAGATCATCGATGGTGATGTTAAATGAAATACAATAGAACATAATAAAACACGAGTGCGCACATTTTGTTAACCAACAAAATTGACAATAAGCAATAGAAATTCTGGAATGATTATGAAGACCGACACCCAAGCAATCGACGCCTTATCTGGCATGCTAGATGGCGATATTACCGATGCCCAGCTTGATGCATTGCTCGCCAAGTTAAATCAGGCTGATGCGAGTATCAGAAAAGACTGGGCGCTGTATCATCAGATCGGTGATGTGTTGCGCTCCGACGATTTAGCAATCAGCATGAGTGCCGATTTCACCACCCGTTTTGCGCAACGCCTTGCAGCAGAGCCAGTGCTGTTGGCACCGCGCGCATTGCGTTCTGGTGAAGCTCAAAACACCTTCGTGTCAAAAAAAGAAGTTCGCACAGTATCGAATGCGTGGCGTATCGTTGGCTCGGTAGGTGGTTTGGCGGCAGCGCTATTGTTAGGCGTTAGTATTGCACCGCAATTGACGGCAATTTTTAAAGATCCGGGCGTCGCCAGTACCAGTGCCTCTATTGCACAAAACCAATTACCTCAAAATGGTGTGACTCTGATTAAGCCAGAGAATGCGTCTGAAGTGCAATTGGTATCGAGCCAGCTATCTTCTGACATTCGCGCTAACGACAAAGAAGATGCGCAGCAAGGTGTACCAATACAAATCATTCGCGACCCTAACTTAGATAGTTATTTGCAAGCGCATCAAAAATTCTCACCATCGATTGGCAACTCTTCGCGCTACGTGCGTCAGGCAAATACACCCGCTGTTAGTGCAGCCACAGGTAACGCCCAATAATAAAGACGCATGAAGTCAAAGGAAATGATGTAATGATGTGCATGCAGCAATTCAAAAGTACGATTTTTTTGGCAATCTGGCTGGGCGTCTGCCCACAATTGTTTGCCAAAGAGAACGATGCGGTAGACATTCAAAAGCTTTTGTTGCGTATGCAACAGGCAGCGCAGCAGCTAAATTATTCTGGCACCTTCGTGTATCAACAAGCGAATCAAATTCGCACCTCGCGCATTGCGCATGGCTTTGATGGTCATACTGAATTGGAAAAGCTGGAATTGCTAGATGGCAAGCAAAAGGAGTATATACGCCGTAATGACGTGGTGACTTGCTATTTGCCCGATACAAAAACCATTCAGGTAGAAAAAAATGTTATACAGGAAGCGTTTCCTGCGATCATCAATGGTGCGCCTGCGTCGCTCTTAAATGGCTATCACATCAAAAAAGGCGAAACCAGCCGAGTCGCCGGCGCAGATTGCCAAACGCTAAGTTTTGAACCAAAAGATACGTATCGTTTTGGTTATCGCTTATGTGTCGATTTGAACTCAGGTTTGTTGTTGAGAGCGCAAACTGTGAATTTAAAACGTGAAGTGATTGAGCAGATTGCTTTTACGCAATTGAGTTTTAATGATTTTGATAAAGCGGTTTTTCAATCCAGTTTTTCAAATACCTCAAAATGGCCGGTCGAAAATATGACCGTGCAAACCAAAGTTAATTCTGGCTGGGTAGTGCAATTTTTGCCCGCTGGATTTAAAAAAATGCGTGAAATTAAGCGCATCATCCCCATCTCAGAACGTGTGCAGGAAAATGATCTTCCCAATGCATCCAATACATCCAATGCCGCCAATTCCAGTAGCAACGTTGTCGATGAAAAAAAGAGCGCTAATGCGCATCAAATTCAGCAGCAGATTCGGCAGCAGCAGGTGATCCAAATGATTTTTTCAGATGGTTTATCGACATTTTCTGTATTTATCGAACCAGCGAATGCAAGCCGGGTCGAAGGTAGCTTACAGCAAGGTGCCGTTACCATTATGGGAAAACGTCAGGGTGATTATTGGTTAACGGTGGTTGGTGAAGTCCCATTCTCTGCAATTACAGAAGTCATTAATTCGATTGAATATAAACCTAAATGATAGTGATGCCATGAATATCTCATCTCATTTTTTTACCAAAAAAATTATTGCTACTTTCATCGTCGGTGCGGGTTTGGTTACTGTTTTACCTGCTTCAGTTAATGCCTTACCAAGTGCCACTGCGGCACCAGTTGCGGTTGGTGTGAATAGTGTTGGTTTGCCGGATTTTACTGATCTGGTAGATAAAACCAGCCCTGCGGTGGTCAATATCCGTACCACTGAAAAAGTACAAACTGGTGGTGCCGATGGTTCAGATGATGATCCGGCGCAAGAATTTTTCCGTCGTTTCTTTGGCGTGCCTGTACCCAAAGCACAACCTGCGCCTACACCACGCGGCCGTCGCAAAGCGCCGCAGCAACAGGAAGAGGAAGTGCCACGTGGGGTCGGTTCTGGCTTCATCATTTCGCAGGACGGCTATATTTTAACCAACACGCATGTGGTGGAAGGTGCCTCGGAAGTGTATGTCAAGCTGACCGATAAGCGCGAATTTAAAGCCAAAGTGATTGGTAGTGATAAGCGCACTGATGTTGCGGTATTGAAAATTGAAGGCAGCAAATTGCCACGTTTGGTGATTGGCGATTCGGACAAAATCCGCGCTGGTGAATGGGTGCTGGCGATTGGCTCGCCCTTCGATCTGGATAACACCGTCACCGCAGGTATCGTTTCAGCCAAGGCGCGTGATACCGGCGATTATTTGCCCTTGATTCAGACCGACGTTGCGGTGAATCCAGGTAATTCGGGCGGGCCGCTGATCAATATGCGGGGTGAAGTGATTGGCATCAATTCGCAGATCTATAGCCGTTCTGGCGGTTACATGGGCATTTCATTTGCGATTCCGATTGATGAAGCGATGCGCGTAGCCGATCAATTGAAGGCGTCGGGCAAGGTGTCGCGTGGTCGCATTGGTGTGGAGATCAGCGGATTAAGCAAAGAAATTGCTGAATCACTTGGCCTGAAGTCCGCTCAAGGCGCTGTCGTGGTGCGGATTGAGGCGGGTAGCCCAGCTGAAAAAGCGGGCGTTCAAGTCGGGGATGTGATTCTGAAATTCAACGGTGTTGTGGTCGATAAATCGAGCGACTTGCCTCGTTTGGTCGGCGCTACCAAACCGGGCAGCAAGAATATTATGTCAGTCTGGCGCAAAGGTGCGGCACGCGATTTAAATGTCACGGTTGCTGAAACCGATGCCGATAA
>OFSE01000066.1_pt1 | contig 37681 bp, 31 predicted proteins | sample 1543261 | NCBI WGS metagenome assembly OFSE01 (sample SAMN07774225, study PRJEB24372) | wastewater metagenome | isolation source: Exp Tend VB 50WW | collected 2016-02 | reverse complement strand
TTTTTGTGATCACAATTTATTATGCAGAACGTTCAGTGTATTGCCGATTTAACCTAGAAACGGCAGGGAGCCGCAAAAACGCGCATTCACGCTCGTCCAACCACCGTTTCTAGGGTTTAAGAAAATTGTGAAGCGCGAATACTGACGTTCAAAGGTGTGGTGTTCAACTGCATTAACAATGCTGTGTGGTTTTGCGGTGTTGTCAATTATTTCAGATACTATCTAGGCATTTTGAAAGAAAATACTCCTTGAAATTCGCTTTAGGCACACTATAATGTTAAATATATTTAACATTAAATGGTGGAGAATATGAATTTAGCTGAAATTGGCGAAGCAATTCATAACAAACGTATCCAGACCGGCCTCTTACAGGAGCACCTTGCTAAATTTGCCGGTCTTTCCCGCGTGACGATCAATCAGTTGGAAAATGGGACACTAAAAGACTTGGGTTACACGAAGTTGAAAACTGTCACAGACATTTTGGGTCTTGATGTACAAACAGTACAACCAGCAGGGTTAAAAAGTGCGTTAACGACTGCAGCACGCAGCATTAGCACTAGTTATCGTGACGTGATTAGCGCGCAAATGCTCTCGGAAATACTGCGTTCAGATGAAGTGCCAACGCAGTTTCAACCACACCTGATGGCTTTTTTAGATGAAACGCCATTACCGATTGTGGTGAAAGCGGTTAGCGAAGCGGCTACACCTGAAGTGCCCGCCAAGAAAATATTGAAACACCTAAATCTTTGGGCGAAAGAGTGGAAAGTATGCAGAACGGTCTGGTAATGATTGGTGCATCTGGAATTCCTCGCACATGGGAGACCTTATTTTTTCACGCGCTGAGCGCGGTTGGTGAAATTGTTAAGCATGGGCGAGACGACCCTTTTTGGACCTTCGGAGGTGGCACGGTACTAATGCTGCGTTACGGTCACCGTTTTAGTAAAGACATTGATATCTTTGTCCCTGATCCACAATCGTTAGGCTTCGTTACACCAAGATTAAGTAACGTTGTTGAATCGATCAGTAGCGATTACGTTGAGGCCGCCAATTACGTCAAACTTTACTTACCGGAAGGCGAAATCGACTTTGTGGCGGCGCCCAATTTAACTGTCCCCGGCTTCACATTTGAGACGATCTTGGGGCATCAGATACGGGTGGAAACCTCAGTAGAGATTATCGCAAAAAAAATGTGGCATCGAGGTGATCGAATTACGGGACGTGATATCTTCGATTTCGCTTTGATTGTCGAGCGCGAGCCCGAAATACTGATGCCAGCGAGAGAATTGATTGTTCGCCACGCGGCGGCAGTATTTCAGCAGTTGAATGAACGTTACGCGCAATTAAAGCTGCAATTTGATGCAGTGGATGCACTCAACTACCACCCAAATTTTGATCACGCGTGCCATTTATTGAAAAACACCTTGAGTGCAATGCTTGCAGCATCACCTTTCAATGGTGAATCTACAACATTAGATATTTAATAAGACTTACGTAAAACAGAGGTTGGCGTTGTTGCTTCGCCTTACCGTACTGTATGTACTGTCTGCGGCTCTGCGCCTAGCCAACGCAATTTTGCGTAAGCCCCAATTTAACTCAAGAAATGTATTTAGCAGAAGCGTATTTCTGCGGCCTTATTTCACATCAGAAGACCGCACATCAGAGCCAGCCACCTTCGCCCGCGCCACGTGCAATTTTCGGTAGCTATCAATCAAACGCTGATGCCGATCCAAGCCCTCCAATTTCATGCTGGTTGGCGTCAAACCATAAAAACGCACGCTGCCGTTGACTGAACCAAGCACCGCATCCATTCGCTCGTTACCAAACATGCGGCGGAAGTTGGTTTCGTAATCGGCGAGCGCTAATTCATCATCAAGAGTAACTTCGAGCACCACGTTCAAGGCTTGATAAAACAAGCCGCGTTCAACCGTGTTGTCGTTGTACTGCAAGAAGGCTTGCACCAATTCTTGCGCTTGTTCAAATTGTTTTAAGGCTAAATGAATTAGCAGCTTTAACTCCAGTACGGTGAGTTGACCCCAAACTGTATTGTCGTCAAATTCAATGCCGATCAGGCTGGCGATGTCGGAATTTGAAATCCTTCTTAAACGTGCCCAAGGTTTACAGTTGGTGATATTGTCAGCAAGCTTTGCTCAACGTAAATAATCTTTTTGAAATGAAAGTCAATTTGTCCACTATTTATATTCGTCCATTTTTATTGGACAAATATAAATAGTGGACAAATATTGACATTTCACCTTTTGATCGTTTATTGTTGACCAATAAATCTTAGTGTCCAATAAAAATGGACAAGTAATAAAAATGGACAAAATGCCCGTTGCCGAGAAAGAAACGCTGCGTACCGCCATCAAAGCGGCACAGGGTCACGGCTTGGCTATCGATCTGATTAAAGACACACCTCAAATAACGCATCCACCAGCAGATATAGTGGCGCGTGTTCGCCACGGCGAACAAGAAACCTTTTATCTGGTGGAGTGCAAACGCAATCTGCGCTCCGCCAACCTTGGTATCACCCTACATCAAATGGAACGCCTCGGTCAGCCTGCCATGCTGATCACCGATTACGTTGCACCCGATCTGGCTGAGGAGTTAAAGGAGCGCGGCATTCCTTTTCTGGATGCGGCAGGCAATGCCTATATTAAGCAGGCAAACCTGCTGATCTGGATAAAAGGGCAAAAGCCCGCCGCCAAAGCAACCGCCATCTCTGCTGGACGCGCATTCCAGCCGACTGGCCTGCAAGTGATCTTTACCCTGTTGTGCAACCCACAGGCGATTAATCTGCCTTATCGCGAACTGGCAAAAATGGCGGGCGTGGCTCACGGTACCGTCGGCTGGGTGATGCCGGATCTGCAGCAGCTTGGCTTTGTGCACGACCTACAAGGCAAGCGCGGCACTCGACGTTTGTTTCAGCATGAGCGCCTATTGAATCAGTGGGCGGATGCCTATGCACGCGTCTTGCGGCCACGTACTTTGATCGGTCGCTACTACGTCGCAGACTTCGATGGATGGAAAAATTGGCCGATTGCGGAATACGGTGCCCTTTGGGGCGGCGAACCTGCTGCTGCGATGTTGACCGACTATTTGCGCCCCGGCGAACTGACGCTCTATGCGGAAAAGATGCCTAGCTTGCTGGCAGCGCGGCAAAAGTTCATGAAGGACGCCGAACCTCGACATATGGCCGCCGTAGAAGTGCGCAAGCGCTTTTGGAGTTTTCCCGGCAACCCGGAACATGGCAACATAACCCCGCCATTGCTGGTCTATGCCGACCTCTTGGCAACCGGCGATGCGCGCTGTATCGAAACCGCAAAGATGATTTATGACAGCCATATCGTTCGACTTTTCGCGGAAGCTTGATCTTCTTCCACTCGCTACCGTCGCGCAGGCTTTGCAGGGTGTTGCACAAGCGCTTGGGATTGATTATTTCTTGATGGGTGCTGCAGCACGCGACTTAATGTTGCAGTATGCGCACAATATCGCGCCGTCCCGCTTGACCGTAGACGTGGACTTTGCGGTAAGCGTTGCGGGCTGGTCAAGCTTTGAATCGCTACGCGCGGCGTTGCTCGGCTCAGACCAGTTCTCTGCAAAACCCGGTGCGGCAATTCACAAGCTGCGCCACAAGGTAACTGGTCTCCCTTTAGATATCGTGCCATTCGGCGGCATCGAAAATACGAACCGCACGATCAGTTGGCCGCCGGATCATCACACCGTATTGAATTGTTTTGGCGCGAAGGAAGCATTTAAAGCCAGCATCCCGGTGCAACTACCAAATAAAGTAACACTGCGCGTCGCATCCATTCCCGCTTTGGCGCTGCTTAAGATCATCGCCTGGGAAGACCGCAAGCATTCCCATCTAGGGCACGATGCGGGTGACTTGTTGCTCTATGTTCGACATTATATGGATTGCGATAACCATGACCGCGCGGCAAAAGACCACAACGATTTATTCGCCACGGACGATTACGATCATGAAGCAATCGGTGCACGATTGCTCGGGCGCGATATTGCACACTTACTGGATAAATCATCGATTGAATTCGTCTTGTCGATATTGCGACCGCAAGCCGATACCGAAGGCAATTTGCTGCTGGCACAGCAATCTGCCCTAGACCTTGAGCGTGCCCGCAGGCTTATTGCTGCACTCTGCAATGGTTTTGCTGACAATCTCTAGGAAGAGGGACTTCAGGAGATAGGTCACGAAAAATATTGCGCATAATCGTGATCCGCTCGGGTCGGGCGTCACAATGGTCGGTTGCTATTGATCGGACATTCTGCAGGAGGGCATCTGGCCTTGTGGCTAGCCGCACAGAGCGCCGCTATCCACTTGCAAGGTGTGCTTGCCTTGGCTCCTTCGGCGGATTTGGAGATGGCGCATGCTATGAATTTGGGCGATGGAGCAGTTCATCGTTTTCTGGGCGAAGTTCCATTGAATCGCTTCGATATCAATTCCATGTGTCTGCCTGCTTTGGCAGTGGCAGCGACGATAGTACAGGGCAGCGAAGATGGGATCGCGCCTCCTGCTATCGCCAGATCTTATTGCGCCACTTTTCCGAGCGCACGCTTGGTGCAATTGTCGGGCAGTGGTCATTTCGCTTTGATTGATCCGGCAAGTAAAGTTTGGGAGACCGTCTTGCGTGAATTAAAAAGTTTGGGGTAAGTTGCGAGACTGTGCGGCTAGAGGATGGTTCAGGGTCGGCGTCATTACGGTGAAAAATGATGCGATGCTGGACCTGAGCCTGTTAGTTCCGTTCATGCATCTCCGTAAGGAAATTCATGAATGTTCGAATTGACCAGTTGCATGTGCTTTATGCCTTTAGTAACTTTACGCTGTCATAATATAGCCAGCATGTTGCATTTCCTTGGCTATGTCATGTTTCCAGCGATTGTCGGATACATAAACTATTCCGCTCATGTCTCCCGGCATTTCAGCAATATTTTTCACAAGTGGGACAACCCTTTCACGTCCCAGTTTTCCAATAAGATAACCATGTTCGAACACCACGTTCTGCCGTGCGCGCGACTCATACACGTAGGTTTCCGCCTCCGATAAAGATGCCCCTACGTCATCTGGTGTGTACAGCACAATTCCGAATCGGACATCCGTGTATTTGTCGAGTTTTTCAGTTATTGTTTTACCGCCATTTGCTTGCATATGCAAAATTATTGGTTCAAGGCCGAGCGTTTGAAGAAACAAAGCGACTTCCGTCTTCAATTGAATATCATGCCCATGAACGATGAAAATTTTGTTTGATTGGTTTGGAGACGGATTCGTTACCTTGCTATCGTTTCTCGAAGTTGGCGCGGTGCTCGCTTCGTCATGATCGCCGCTTTTTATGTCAGTGGAAAGTGAGTCAAGAAACGCTAGGCAGTTTTTCCCATCAACTCTCCAAAACTGATCAAAGTCATTTTCTCCGCTGGAACTCATAAATAGGGAATGATGCAGCTTTGCACGAAACTGTGCGCCTAAGCTCGGTAAATGCTAATCAATAAATTTAATTGACACCTTTTTCCAAGCGTCAAATCTTTCAGATCCAAATGAAGATCCTCTTTGCTGATAGGCAGAAACTACATCAGTCAGAAGCCTTTGGCGCAATACATCAATGCCGTTGAGTAATTTTTCTTTGTTCATAATTCAGATGCATCTTTTTAATTGTTATTTGGCTTGTCACGCAGGGAAGTTATTCTGGAGTAAAAGTTGGGGGCATACCTTGCATTTTTGTCGTGAAGCTAAATGGATACAAAGCTTGTAAATGAACCTTTTTCTGGGTCATGCAAAAGGCGAATTGTACTCATTAACCCCGACGGGTTCTTCGCAATAATTAATTCTGTAATATTTTTTTCAGGAGAATCGCAGTTATAAAAACTATCGTTGTAAAGAAACGCGACAGTATCTGCTTCATCTGCTAAATCCCCGGAGCTACTCAGATCGCTCAGGGATGGACGTTTATTTTTTCGAGCTTCGATATCTCGTGGAAGTTGAGATGTTACGAGAACTGTTGTGTTAAGTTCTCGGGCTAATGATTTGAGTGAACGACCTAAGTTGAGCGAATTTTTTTTTAAATCTAGATATTGCAATGAATCGATCAAAACAAAAGGCAATGCGCCTAATTTACTTTTTTCTCGTAAACAACGTTCTCGAATTTCTTCAATACTTAACGTTGGACTATCGTCAATTAAAACAGTCGTATCAACTAAAAGTTGTATCGCATGAGTAAATTGTGGCCAATCTGAATCAGTCAAAGTTCCAAATTCCGTATCCCGATAATCTATATTTCCAGCAAGTGAAAGCATTCGCTTCGAAACGTCGTGCGCTTGTAACTTTGTACTGAAAATAATTACAGGTAATCCAGACAAGGCAATAGTTTTGGCAATTGTCAAAGAAAAATTGGTTTTGCCCATTACAGGTCTAGATGCCAATACAAATAGATCTCCATTTTTTAAACCATTTGTTAGCCTATCCAGTTCAATAAAACCTGTTTGCATTCCTAAAAATTCATGATTTTCTGAATTTAATAAACGTCCAATATTTTCTACATGTTCAGTCAACGACTCCTGTATGGATTTCATACGATCAAATGAGGATGGACGTTGTTTCTTTTCCCTGATTTTTGCAATTGTCAATTTAATGCCTGTCGCAACGTCTTTCCATGCCAAATCTGGATGCTCCCACATTGAAACTGGCTTTGCGTCTTTTGGAAGCCCTTGAATTCTCGCAAAAGGAGCGTCTTGAAATTCGACTGGACGAATAAAAATTGGTATGACACAAGCATCACCGGATTCATGGCGAGTCAAAGCCGCTGAAAGTTCATTGCTGTAGCAATAATCGGAGGCAATAAAGCTTGAGCTAATTAAAAGAAGAATTAAATCAGCGGACTGTATATTCGTATCAATTGCAGATTTCCAATCATCTCCAGCCGTAATTTTCCGATCACTCCAGCCCTGAATTAAACCCTGGCGTTTAAATATTGCTAAATGCTCTTCTAGTTGCTCTCGATAATTTTCGTCTTTGTGAGCATAGCTATAGAAAATATTGATTTCTGTATTTGAATTAATCATCAGGTTTTTAATTTAATTGAGGTTACATTAACATTAAGCCAGTAAGTCGCAATCTTTTCATAAAGCCTCAATAGCAGCAGGTGTATCGCATCGTATGTTTGATGATGGCGAACTATCATTGCATATCCCCACCACAATTCAAAAACCTAGCTAGACTCAGTCGCTCCCTTACCCCGAGCCACATGCAATTTCTTGTAGCTATCGATTAAGCGCTGGTGCCTGTCCAGCCCTTCCAATTTCATACTGGTTGGCGTCAAACCATAAAAACGCACGCTGCCGTTGACTGAACCAAGCACCGCATCCATTCGCTCGTTACCAAACATGCGGCGGAAGTTGGTTTCGTAATCGGCGAGCGCTAATTCATCATCAAGAGTAACTTCGAGCACCACGTTCAAGGCTTGATAAAACAAGCCGCGTTCAACCGTGTTGTCGTTGTACTGCAAGAAGGCTTGCACCAATTCTTGCGCTTGTTCAAATTGTTTTAAGGCTAAATGAATTAGCAGCTTTAACTCCAGTACGGTGAGTTGACCCCAAACTGTATTGTCGTCAAATTCAATGCCGATCAGGCTGGCGATGTCGCTGTATTCGTCTAATTCATTATTCTCTAAACGCTCCAGCAGCGCCGCCAGCTTGGCATCGTCGAGCTGGTGCAAATGTAAGATGTCTTGGCGAAACAAGAGGGCTTTGTTGGTGTTATCCCAGATCAAATCATCGACTGGATACACTTCTGAATAACCTGGCACCAAAATCCGGCAGGCGGTGGCACCTAATTGATCAAGCACCGCCACATAGACTTCTTTACCCATTTGTTTGAGTATGCCAAACAGAGTCGCGGCTTCATCAGCATTGGCGCCTTCACCGTGGCCAGAAAAATCCCATTCGACAAAATCGAAATCCGCCTTGGCACTGAAAAAGCGCCACGACACCACACCGCTGGAATCAATAAAATGTTCGACAAAATTATTCGGCTCGGTCACGGCGTTGCTGACGAAGGTGGGTGCAGGTAAATCGTTTAAACCTTCAAAACTGCGCCCTTGTAGTAATTCGGTCAGGCTGCGTTCCAGCGCCACCTCGAGACTTGGGTGCGCGCCGAACGAGGCAAATACGCCGCCGGTGCGCGGGTTCATTAAGGTCACGCACATCACCGGGTATTGCCCACCTAACGATGCATCTTTCACCAGCACTGGAAAGCCCTGTTCTTCCAAGCCCTGAATGCCGGCCAGAATGCCAGGGTATTTCGCCAGCACGTCTGGCGGCACATCGGGCAAGGCGATTTCGCTTTCAATAATCTCGCGTTTAACGGCGCGCTCAAAAATTTCCGATAGACATTGCACCTGCGCTTCGGCCAAGGTATTACCAGCGCTCATGCCATTGCTGGCGTACAGATTTTCGATCAGGTTAGAAGGGAAATACACCAGCGCGCCATCAGATTGGCGCACATACGGCAGCGCGCAAATACCACGTTCCCCATCCGCACCACCGCCAGAGTTGGTGTCGATCAGATGCGAGCCTTTTAATTCGCCATCGGGGTTGTAAATTGCCAGGCAATATTCATCCAAAATCTCTTTCGGCAGCGCGTCTTTTTTGCCCGGCTTAAACCAGCGCTCGTTCGGGTAATGCACGAATGCTGCATTGGCGATCTCTTCGCCCCAGAACGAACCGGCGTAAAAATGATTGTTACTCAGCCGCTCAATATACTCGCCCAAGGCCGATGCCAATGCGCTTTCTTTGGTCGCGCCTTTGCCATTGGTAAAACACATCGGCGAATGCGCATCGCGGATGTGTAGCGACCACACGTTAGGAATAATATTACGCCACGAAGCAATTTCAATCTTGATGCCAAGATCTGCTAACAAGCCCGACATATTCGCGATGGTTTGCTCCAAAGGCAGATCCTTGCCGAGAATATAGGTAGCGGCATCGGCAGAAGGGCTCAAGCTTAGCAAGGCCTGCGCATCGGCATCCAAACTCTCAACTTCTTCGATCACAAACTCAGGCCCAGCTTGCACCACTTTTTTCACGGTACAGCGTTCGATAGAACGCAAAATGCCTTCACGATCTTTGGCAGAAATATCGGCAGGCAATTCGACCTGAATCTTAAAAATCTGTTGGTAACGATTTTCTGGGTCAACAATATTATTTTGCGAAAGACGAATATTTTCGGTAGGGATATTGCGTGTGCTGCAGTACAACTTCACAAAATAAGCCGCACACAAGGCCGATGAAGCCAAAAAATAATCGAAAGGGCCAGGCGCCGAGCCATCGCCCTTGTAGCGAATAGGCTGATCAGCCACCACGGTGAAATCATCGAACTTGGCTTCCAGACGAAGCTTATCGAGAAAGTTGACCTTAATTTCCATGAGAGGATTCCAAAAGAGCGCCTAGAGAGTATCCAAGAGCACCCTAAGAGCGTTAAAAATGAGTGAGGCGCTATTATCGGTGCTTTTGGCTGTGCCGATCAAAAACAATCAAAAGGTCAGCTTTGTCCAAAAAGATTGATATGCTAGCGGCTCGCCATTGGTCGGCTGCGTTGCCTTGGGCCGGTGGCACTTATTTTACGGGGTTGGATGATGGCGTCATTGCAAGATCAATTTTTAAAAGCGGGGCTAGTCGATAAAAACAAAGCCAAACTGGTTCAGCAGGACAAGAGCAAGCAGAAGAAGGCCGAGCGCCGGACTGGCAACGAGAGCGTGGATGAGTCGCGCCTGGCTGCGCTTGAGGTACAGCGCAAAAATGCCGAACGCGCGCGCGAGCTCAATGCGCAACGCGATGCGGCCGCGAGCCAAAAAGCGATTTATGCGCAAATTGTGCAGTTGGTGCAAAAAAATTGCCAAAGCAAGGGCGTTGGCGACATCGCTTATTACTATACGCACGGTAACAAAATCAATAAAATCTATATATCAGCAGCGGTACAGGCACATTTGGTCGCTGGCCGACTGGTGATCGTGTGTCTGGAGGGGAAAGCAGAATTGCTGCCCCGGATTATCGCGGAAAAAATCGCCGAGCGCGATGCTTCAATTGTGGTGCGGGTGAAGAAGACGGCGACCGAAATCGGTGAGGATGATCCGTATGCCGCCTTCCAGATTCCTGATGACTTTACGTGGTAGCTACCTAATTGAAGTAATCAAAGTTTGTTTAAGTTGGCTTCGGCCGCAGGTAAATGTTGGAACGTTAGAACTAATTCCGGTCGCTATATTACCTTTTTTAATTGGTTTAATTTGAACCCTCTAATTGATGAATATGTGATGTACATATTTCTTTGATTCTATCAACGATTCGTTGCCTGCTCTCTGCTGGATATCTAGATAGGTCTTGTTCAATCGACCTTAAAGCTTCCTCTTCTTTTCCATCAAAGGCCAAAACATAAGCTCGATATCTATTTAAGGTTCGTGTGGAGAGATGCTTATCTTTTATTAAAATCTGCAGCATTTTAAATCCTTGATTTAATGATGGTTTGTCATTGAATTTCAAGGCTATATCGCACATCGCAAATAGCGGATAATGATTTTCTGGATATTTGTAAACACAGTCACTAATTTTATCTAATGCTTTGACTTTATTATTTTCAACCTTTGCAAAATAAAATGCTTCTGCAATGTCAGCCATTTCATTTGATTGCTCTGAATTAATTAGTTTTAAATTTGCGATAAGTTTTAATAACTGATTTTGGTGATTTTCGGGCAATTCTGAATTTATTAAACAATTAAAATATGCTTGAGTGTGAAATTGATTTCCTCGATTTTCTTCATAATTTTTCTTTGCATAACCAAGTGCTTTTTCGTACTCTTCGAGCTGAACATAAACTTGAACTATTTCGCGTTTCGCTCGTGCCCCAACATATGGCGCATCAACTATCTTTTGAAATTGTTCGAGTGCCTCTGCGTATCTTCCTGATAAGCGATAGTAGTAACCCAGTAGAAATTTATGTTCTTCACCTTTAATGTTTTGAACTTCCTTAAGCATTCGATTGTCTTTTTTCCTGGCCAATGCTAGACACAAGTAATACCAAATATCTTGCAAAACGCCAATTTCCAAGTTGTCTTTTTTCTGTAAAATAACATCCGCAAGCTCAACCACTCTATCTAAATTCCCCTTGTTATAGTAAAGATCTTTCATGCATCTTAGGTAATGAGATGGTATTAATAATTTGGAGTCGACCGCAACACCATTTTTTAACGCCTCTTTTAAAGAAAAAATAAACTCCGAAGAGTCTCTTTCAAAAATATCATCTGTTGCTATAATCTTATTTACTTGCTGATCTATTTTTTGAATAAATTCGTTCTTAAGCGTTAATCTGTTTCGTTTTATGTAATCCCGAATTATGTCATTTAACCTTATTATTTCCCCATCGCCGCCAATCAGTTCAACAACGTGTTCAGATGCGAGGGATTCCAGTAAGTCATAATATTCCTGCTCAGGAACTATCGAGAAAATAAAGTCAGACGATATTACTTCAAACTGAGCTAACAACCGAATAAAATCTAAAACAATTTCGTTGGATTCATATTTTTTTAGAAGCGCGGCCGCTCTATCGCTACTATATTCGCGAAGAACAGGTAGCTTATCTGGAAAACTTGTAAGGTTATCCTCTTTAATGATGTCAACAGCAAACATGACTTGATCTGGGAATCCGAAAAGGAGATCTGCAACATCATCAAAATCTTTTTTACTTAGCTTGATCTTGTATAAGTCGAGAAGTTGGGTAAATAATCTGCGCCTCTCATTCGCGTTCAATTCGTTGAGTTCGATAAAATAGTATTTATCATTCCTTGGTCGATTTGTTATACCGACTTTATATTTTGAAGCTATACCAAATATTGGAAAACCAACCTTTTCATAACTGTTCACTACCATCGAAAACCAATTGGAAATCTCTCTCTGGTAATTTACCAAACATCCATCGTCAACTAGATAAAAAATTTCGTTCGCTTGGTAAGCAGCGTCCATTATTTTATGAACTATTTGAATTTTTTCGTTAATCGACTTATCAGCCAACGACAGCACGTCACCATTAAGGTCTATCAAGCCAACATCATTCAACTTCAGAATAAAATCCTCTATAGATACGTTCCCATCCAAAATAATTGACGAAGGTTTATGAAGATTTTCAGAAATATTCGTTTTATACAAAGCCCTATTTAAGAACGTTCTACGACCAATTCCGGGTAGTCCTGACGCGATGATTGCGGTGGGTTTGTCTTTATTGAAATCATGAATTCGTTCTTCGAATTGCTCTTGCTTGTCATTTCGTCCAACGAACATTGTGTTTCGCTTTTTTAATTCTGGATGTTTTGCCCAACTCAATTCGCGCAATTTATTTTGAATTCTTCTAGCCGCTACTTGAGCTCGTCTTATCGGCCTTAAATTGTAATTTTCACGTAGCCAATCTGGAATTCTTTGATCGTCATGCTTAACATTAGCATCAATTATTATTGGAAAAATCTTATCAATATGAGTTTCGTTCAATCGAAATTTTGCCTCGATAATCTCTCTTTTTACCCATTCTGAATCTAAAGCGTTAGCAGATAAAAGGAGGACAAATATACTGGTTTTGTCCAATCCTTTTAGAATTTCATCGAGAGATTTTTCTCCTTCTTCAAATGAAAATTCATCGTAAATTATTTGGTCTCTACCAAGTAAATTGGCGACGTTTTTGACGTAATTTTCTTTATCCTTGCTCGAGTGAGACAAAAAAGCCCTAATCATTGCTTCTCCCTATTGAATTGTTTATTACTCTATTGGTCGCCATCAAATACATATTTGCGCTATCGAAATAAAAATTTGACGACTATCAAATGGTATTTCCTAGGAGTCCGTCGGACTCATTGGTTTAACCATATTTAAGCCGTGCTTCAATAGAATACGGTAACTGTTGTATTCGATGGTTCGTAATCAAGCGGTCTGTGAAGTCTAAACTACTCTGTTACGCTATTTTTCCTTCGACCAGTGTACTTATTTCGTGCGTATGAAGCGAGGGGCAAGTCTTCAATTGTCATATTTGATCACTGAACATACAACGTAATCCACATATCAAACCAATTCATGATCAATGGATACACTCTCTCTAACTAGATGTTGTGATGCATACTGCCAATAAATCATAAAAAAACATGCCGTTCCCGCACATCAATATTAGGTTTTGAAATAATACGGGCTGGAGTATTTTTTCCATTCAGTTCTATTACCTATTCGACTATTACTGATCAGCAAATTGCCTCTGGCAGCATCGCGTGCTGACGACATAGCACTGGCGCGCCTATGTCGAGCGCGTGCAAATCGTTTGGTAAATCTGTTTCATACTATTTTATACTTGCCACCGTATTTGTTGCAAATATTTCATTTAAATATGTCTAACTTTGCTAAACGATAGTTCAAGCAAGTGCTGTGCTTGCCGCGATGGGACTATCGATGTCCGATGCTGTTCGTTTGTTTTTGCGCAGGGTCATTGTAGATCAAGTTTTCCCCCTTGAACTCAAAGTGCCAAACGTGGAAACGCGCGCGGCCATAGCAGAATCTCGCTCCATGATGGCTGCTCGCCGCAAGGCCGTAACCCGCAAACAGTAGGGCGCAATGGGCTTTATCTATTGCGCCGTATGTCGTCGCTGAACGATTCCATGCGGTGTAATACGCCTGCGGCTATTGGCACCCTACTTGTTGTTGGTTATGGCCCTGTTACCACGGCTAGGCGTTGTACTTCGCTGCTTTCCGCATGTTGATGGGCTTACACCATGCGTGCCCGATTTTCTTCGATCGTGGATGTCAGCGCCTGTAGACTGCTTTTCTTAATAGGCCAGTTCTGCGCGCTGGTTTTAAATGTGCCTGCTACGGTGGTGATACGTTCTATCGTCTGGCGTGCCCACAGGTCGGGCACGTCGCATTCTTTGGCTAGCGCCAATAGCTGGCTTTGTCCCGGATGGCGACCTTCACCACAGATGGTCATTTGATGTTCCCAATTGACTCCTGTGTTAAAGGTCAGATCAAAACAAGGGGACAATTTCCATTGTAGCGAGGCATCCATCACATAGGCAAAGTTCTTGGTGTGGTCGTCGCGGTTATTAAACACCACATTAAATACACAACGCTCAAAGGCTTTTCGTACTTCGCGCTCATCCCGGGTCAGGGCGCGGGTCGCTTTAAGAAAAATCGCGTAGTCGCGCGACGGCACTCTGAAATTATCTTCCAGCAGAGCCGCCAGACTTAAGGTTGGCACGCGCAAACCCTGCTGCCGGTCAAACCGTGCGATGCCAAAGCCCGCTAATTTGGGGCTTAAATCAAAGTAGTGGGTGGCCGGTATCTCTAGCCCACACTGCCTGGCGAGTTCGGCATAGAGCGCTTCAATGGCGCAGACTTCTTTTGTCTCCCCTTGCGCCTGAAATTTCACCAGCCAAGGTGTACCTGGTGCATCGAGTTGTGTGCTGAGATGCCCCGTTTCTGGGGTGTACTGAACCAATACCTTTGGGCGTGCACCTTGCGGTGAACCACCTGCCAAGGCTAGTTGTTGCAAGGTATCGCTATCTTGTCCCGCTAGAATTACTTGGGCACCTTGTGCTAACGCGAGCAAATCCATATAGGCGGGATATTGGCTCATGTCATCGGCAGGCGCGAACACGAATGCCCCTAATGCCCGGTTATGGATGAATGCTAAACGGTCGAGTGGAGAAATCGTGGCCAGCGAGCGTTGGGCTTTCGTAAAACATTGATCCATCAGTCGCCGACCCCAGCCATCAGGTAACGCGTCGGCAATAAAGCCTGGCAACAAATCTTGGGAAGCAGGAAATCCTTGATAGGCCGCTTTGCGTAAGGGAACTCGCAGAGGAGAGAACTCTAGCCCGCGGCTCAACGCCTCCTCTGAATATTCAAATAAAAGGATGGAACCCGCATGGGCCAGACTGCCTAAATGCCATGCTTGACTCCAACCACAAAAGTGCACATTCAATTTTTTCATCAGCGCACTTTCCGCCTACGCGAGACCCGTTGACGGGCAGGGCTGATTGATGCTTCCAGTTCTTTAATCGAGAGTGGGCGCTGGGTAAATATGGTCTGTAACTCGTGGACTAAACCTAATGCAAGCAGGAGACGAAAAAATGTTTCCAGTGTGCCTTTGCCAGTTTTTTCAAAACCGGATACGGTACCCAATGCCAGCCCGGCGCGCGCCGCTAATTCGGGCTGCGATAGTTCCAACCGCATGCGCTGAGTCTTAAGGCGTTGCGCAAATTCCTGACAGAGTTCAGGAGCAGTAGCGAAGGTAAAATCTAACATAATGAAGTTAAATGTTCATTTATACCATTAATTTCAACAATATATCATTTATCTAGAAGGTGTGTTGATGATGTATGATGTAAATTCAATATTTTGATATTAATCGATTAATTTGTTAGATAACTTCAAAAATATATGTATTAAAGTGGTCGAGTGAGCAGATAAAATGGTCATAGTGTCATCAATCTCTAGGAGAGTAAGATAGTAGCAAAGTGGCGGATTTCGGCTGAGATTCGGACTGAGATTTGGACTGACATTCGGACTGAGATTCAGGCTGACATTCAGATTAACATTCAGAATGAATTTACTGCGGCTAGTTTTGTGGCAAAAAATCACGGGTTCTTGATTGTTGCCGTTGCTTATTACATTAGCACGGTCTCTATCAAATAGGACTTACGCAAAACAGACGTTGGCGTTGTTGCTTCGCCTTGCCGTACCTATTTGTACTGTCTGCGGCTTCGCGCCTAGCCAACGCAATTTTGCGTAAGTCCTATCAAATTTATTGGCATGCGCAGTACAAGATGCTTGAAGCGGTGAAGAAATGCGTGCTTCAATCGAGCCTGCCCCATCGATTCACCACCAAAACACCCTAATCGCAGTATCACCACCGCAACACCATCACCACAATATCCATCAACAAGGCTTCGCCCTTGTCTTGGCGTGCATAGTCCTGTGTCATTTCCTTGACTGACAAACCGCATTCCCGCGCCAGGGCTTGTAGATTACTGGTGTGCGTAGCGCTGGGATGGTTTGAGTTGGTAGCTTGTGTGACTTTCTAGGTCTGACTCATCAGCTTGTTGTTTGCGAGCATGTTTTCAGATAAATCAAGGCCAGTTAAATGGCGCGTTTTGCATCAAAACATTGCGCTATTTCGATTTGCCAATATTCCGCCGTTCACCCGGCTTCGTAAAAAACACCTTCCCTGTTGCACGCAATTCATCAGGCACTTCCACCGGTACATGAATACCAATCGTTTGTGTGGCGTTGATTTGACGGTCGAGAATTTGATTACCTTCTGGCGTGAGAAAAAACCAATACGGCGGGAACGCGGTGTCGGTCAACTGCTTTTGCCAATGGTTAGCAAATGGCGTGTAATGTACGGCGCTGGGGTCAGCGTCGCCTAAGTGCATGACAGTCAGCTTATCGCCGGGGGTGTTTTCTATCGTGACACGATAAACCAAATTCTCGATATCTTTGCGCTCCGGCCAGCCCTTATGCGCTATGCGCACAGCTTCAACCCGAATGTCACCAAAGGTCATTTGCCAGGGCGCATCGCCAAAATTTAAGTCCACCGCAATAACTTGTGACATGAGCCCCGCTGTGCCAGGCAGGGCGGCCAATTCTTCTACTGCTTGTTTCGGTGCAATGAGCTTTGCTTTGGCATAAGCATGTAGAAATTTCTTCATGTCTTGTGCTGAAAAATGGTCTTCATGCGCATGGCTGACAAAAATCATTTCGATTCCGTCATAGGGTTTCTTGCCGCTCATCATGGCGCGCACAATCGACTTCGGCACTAATTGTAAGGTCTCAAACGCGTTATGAAAAAATGGATCAAATAAAATTTTATGTTTGCCTTTGCTTACCATCAGGCCTTCATTGCCTAAATAGGTCACTTCGCCAGGAGCCGCACCTTCAATCAGTGCAGGAATTTGCGGGCCAGCGTTTTTCAACTGGTGATGCCCGCCCTCATGCGCGTGCAATGGGGCGGCAAAGCCGAAAAACAAAGTGAAAAAAGTGGCGAGTAGCACTTGCATAGTCGAACTGGATTTATTCATGGTGTTTCCTTCACTGGTGCACAAAAAGTGAGAAGTAAAAAAAGCGAGGGCTTAAGTCTCGTAGCGCTGTCACCAAAATGGTGGGTGTTTAGAACATGACATTGACGATTCAAAACAAAATCTTATTGGTATATTTTAGCGGTCAACTGCCGTTTCTAGGTTGAACATTGAATATACAACGTAAGGCATCTATCAGAATAATTTTTGATCAATGATAAGACGCTCCCCCAAACAGAAGTCTTAATACATACTGCCAATAAATTATAAAATAATATGCCACTCCCGCACATCTATATTAGATTTTAAAATAATACAGGATAGAGTATATTGTTTATCCGGTTCCGCTACCTGTTCGATTATTGCTGCAACTTTGTCAGTGGATCGTAAATACAAAGCAGTTGGGTAATCGAGCCTGCCTCCGTCGATTCACCACTAAAATATTCTCACCGCAACATCCTCACCGCAACACCATCACCACAATATCAATCAACAAGGCTTCGCCCTTGTCTTGGCGTGCATAGTCCTGTGTAATTTCTTTGACTGACAAACCGCATTCGTCCGCGAGGGTTTGTAGATAGCCGGTGTGGTGTGCGTAACGCTGTGATGGTTTGAGCTGGTAGTCTGTGTGATTTTTTAGGGCTGAATCATCAGCGTGTTCTACCGAAAAGCAGAAAATACCATTTGGACGTAAAGCATTTTGGACAGCTTGGAAAGTGGCTAATAAATCGCCGATGTAGACAAACACATCGGCGGCGATGATGAGGTCGTAGGCTTGTTGTTGGAGTGATAGAAACTCGACCAGTTCTGCGCATACTAGCGTGTCGTAGCATTGTTTTTGCTCGGCTTTGGCGAGCATGTTTTCCGATAAATCGAGGCCAGTTAAGTGGCGGCTGATGGGGCGTAGAAATGGCGCGCAGAGGCCGGTGCCGCAGCCTAGGTCGAGTGTGTGGTTGAATTGGCGCGGTGCAAGTTTGGCTAGTGCTGCGCTGATACGTTGTGGTACTTGGTAGTGGAGTTCGGTGGTGAGATGTTGCTCGAAATGGTCGGCGTATTGGTCGAATAATTCTTTCACGTAAGCGCTTGGTGCGCTAGCGGGCGTGGGTGCTGCACCCAAGGCGGCTAAGGCGTAGTGGATTTGTGTTGCTTCGCTGCTGGCTGTGGGCGTGTGTTGTAATGCTTGTTGATAGGCTTCAATCGCGGCGCTTGATTGGCCTAATTCGCGTAGCAGATTGGCGCGGTAGTGCTGCGCTTTGGCGTAATGGGGTTTGAGTTGCAAGGCGCGCTCGAAGCTGGTGAGGGCAGCCAAGCCGGCGCTGTGGATGTGTGTTTGCGATAGATCATTTGCCGCGCTTTTGTATAGGCTGAGGCCGCGATTGCAGTGGGCTTCTGGGTAGTTGTCTTGCAATTGGAGGGCGGCATCGAAGGCGGCAACCGCGTCTTCATAGTGGCGTAGTTGGTGCAGTGTGGCACCACGGGCGCAGTGGGCGGCAGCGTATCTGGGGCGGAAATGCAAGGCGCGTTCAAAATCGGCTAGCGCTGCTTCAAAGCGCTGTGCCGCATGAAAATTCAAGCCGCGATTGAACCAGATTTCGGCATCGTTTTCGGCAAGTTGTAGTGCTTGTGTGAAACTGTGCTGAGCGTGTTCAAATTCGCGGATGCTGCGCAGCGCATTGCCGCGATTATTCCACGCCAGTGTGTAGTCTGGTTTGAGGGCGAGTGCTTGATCATAGCTGGTAATTGCTTCCTGTGAGCGGCCTAGCGCTTGATACGCGGCACCTAGATTGCAGTGCGCGGCGGCGTGCTGGTTGTTGATGCTGAGGGCGCGTTGGATGTATTCAATCGCGTGCTCGGCGTCGCCAGTTTGTTTGCTCAAGACGCCGAGTAAATGCAGGGCATCAAATTGTAATGGGTGTTGCCGCAGGATTTGTAGATATAGTTGTTTGGCTTGATCAAACGCGCCCGCTTGATGGGCGCGCACTGCTTGTTGCAGTAAAACCGTGATGCCATGAATTGGTGTGGCTACCATGATGCGAAGGTGACAAATTGCGCGAAGGAGAGAGACACGTTGTTGCGGCTTTCATGACGGTGAGCGGTTGATTTGTCATTTTATGCCGCTTTCAGCCCTCTGTCATGTTGGCATGAGGTAGGTTAGCGCGGCGCGTATCGGCATAAATGCATTGCACACCAATATCGCTTAAATATTTACAACCCGTAAGTGCCATGGTCATTTCCAGCTCATCGCGTAACAGGCGAATAACCTGTGCCACGCCGAGCGCGCCATTGTTGGCCAGACCCCAGAGGTAGGGGCGGCCAAGCAGTACCGCACTTGCACCTAGTGCCAACGCGGCAAACACATCACGCCCGTGGCGCACGCCGCTGTCGAACAAGACCGGAATACGCCCTTGGCAGCGCTGCACGATGCCAGCCAGCACATCAACGCTGGCTGGTGCGCCGGGCAATACGCGGCCGCCGTGGTTGGAGACGATGACGCCATCGCAACCAGTGGTCATCGCGCGCTCAGCATCGTCAGGATGCAGAATGCCTTTGAGTAGCAGCGGCAAGTTTGTTTGCTGGCGCAGCCAGACTAAATCTTCCCAGGTTGGGGCGTGTATCATCCAGCCGTTAAACACTAGGCGATTATCACTTTGCGGCAAATCGTTTGGCTCCAGATTCACGGCGCTAATTTGTGGCGGCAGTTGTAGGCTGGCGACTTTGATCGGTGCATCGACTGTGAACACGACTGCGCTACAGCCAGCGTCGATGGCACGTTGCAATAAGCGTTTGGTGCGCTCACGATCGCCTTGCCAATATAATTGAAACCACGGGCTGCTCTTACTACCGGGCGCAGCACCTTGCTGGGCGGCGTGCATGATGTGGTCAAACGACTGACTGGCCAGACTGCTGATGATGGATTGCCCACCTTGCGCACTTGCTGCCAGTGCGCTGGCAGCTTCGCCATCGGCATGAAATAAGCGCTGATACGCCACGGGTGCCAGCAATATTGGGTGCTCATAGGTTTGCCCAAATAAACTGAGCTGCGTGTGTCCGCCGCGCACATCTTGTAGCGGACGCGGCATTAGTCGGATAGCGTTGAGGGCGCGTTGATTGTCGCCCACATTGTCCACATCGCCGTCCTGCAGGTAGCGCCAGGTATCGATTGGTAGGCGTCGCTGCGCCAGATGTTGATGTTCGAGAATCGATTGCGGTGTGCTGGCGGCCGTATCAGAAGTGGGGGAGGTTTGTGTCATCGCAGTCACTCGCTTCAAAGGTGTCAATTACGCACTTTCGGCCCAGCGCCGCAAGAGATTGTGATAGGTGCCGGTGAGCTGAACCACCGCATCAGTTTCACCAATTTCGGCGCGTAATTTGAGTAAGGCCATATCCATCTCATATAACAAACGGCGCTGGCCCTCATCGCGCACCATGCTTTGAATGAACATAAAACTGGCGAGGCGCGTGCCTTGCGTGACAGGGCTGACTGCATGCACCGAAGAAGATGGGTAGAGCACCAGACTACCGGCTTTTAACTTGATGCCGTGCGTGCCGAAAGTGTCTTGAATGGTCAGCACGCCACCTTCGTATTCTTCTGGCTCGGATAAAAATAAAGTAGCGGAAATATCGGCGCGTAAATAGTGGCCGGCAGCGCCAGGAATTAAGCGCATGGCGCTATCAGTATGCATGCCGTAGGCGTTGCTGCTGCCGCTGTAGCGATTAAAAAACGGCGGCAAAATTTTGAGGGGCAGTGCGGCGGTAAAAAAAAGCGGCGTTTGATTCAGGGCATGGAGAATCAAACGCCGCAACGAGGGCAAATGTTCGGCTTGCTCAGACAATTGTTGATTGTTTTTTGCCTGTGCTGCTTGTGTGCCAGCAGTGATCAAGCCACTTTCCCAGCTAGATTGGGTGAGTAATTGACGGGTTAGCGCCAGCTCGTCTGGGCTTAAAACATTGTCGATGGTGACGAGCATGGCAGCTTCCTTGTTTTATTTAAATTTGTAATCGAGCGTCAGTGTTGCGGTGCGGCGTGCGCCGGGTACTGTGAATGGACCGTTGTCATACACCGAATCGTAATACAGTTTGTTAAACACGTTTTTCACATTCAGACGCAATGCCCATTGGCTTTGTTCATAGGCCACCAAGGCATCCCAACGCGCGTAGGCTGGTGCGGTATTGGGATGATAAACACCATTCAAAGTTGGCAGCGCAGCGGCACTGCTGGGGTTAAAGCCCTGTCGATTGCCTTTCGCTTCGACACCACCGCCGACTTTCCAACGACTGGTCAACTGATAGGTACTCCATACATTGAAGGTATATTTCGGTGTGTTGCGCGCACGTTGTCCTTCATAACCCGGATTACCGAAGGTGATTACGCCGGTGGTAGCGTTGATATTTTCCGCCACCTTCAAGATTTTTGCATTTTGTAATGCCAAGCCACTAAAAATTTCCCAGCGTTCACTGATCCGACCTGCCACTTCGACTTCAAAACCATTGGTGCGGCGTTTTCTGGTCAGGATGGCGGCAGTTGATTCTAAATCGGTATTGCGTTCCCAATTTTTGGTGGCGCTGTACAGCGCGGTGCGCAAGGCCAAATCACCATCAAAGAAATTCCATTTCGCACCCAGCTCAACCACATTGCTGCGCTCCGGTGGCTGTGGTGTGACAGTGAGTTGATACAAATCAGCGGTGGGGCTGAAGGTATCACTCCAGGTTAAATAGTAGTGCGTGTCGTCATCCGGTTGAAATGACAGTGCAGCGCGATAACTGTTTTCACCAAATTTTAATTGCGGTGAAGTGGCACTGCTGTAATTGGCATCGATTTCATCGCGCCGCACGCCGACAGTGGCTTTCCATTGCGGGATCAATTCCACGGTATCTTGCGCATACACCGCGTATGAATCGCTGGTGAAACTGTTGCGGTTACCAGCCACTGCTTCTTGATAGGGGCGATAATCGGGAGCCGCCGTTGTGCCAAAATTTTGTAAGCCTTTGCGATCACTATCTTCATTCAGATATTCCACACCGGTGACGATTTCATGGGTGTAACCAAGCGCTTCGAGCTTGGTGTTGAAATCGGATTGGAAGGTGATGGTTTTGTAGTGCGAAGCGCGCGTCACATTGCCACCAACGCCCGCTAAAGCATTGGGTGGGGTGGTTAAGTTCGGGGTTTTTGCCCAATAACTGCGGTCGTAATCAGCGAAGCGCAATTGCGTGCGCAATTGGCTGCTCGGCGTAAATTTGTATTCGTTCACCAGCGTACTGATATTGGTGGTGCTTTTGTCGAAAGTGGCATCAGTACCAAAGAAGGTGTTGGCCGATTGAATTTTGCCCGGTGCGCGGGTGGCTGCATCAAATGAGACACCGTAATCGGGGTTGTCATCAGTTTTGAGCAAGTAATGATTAATCCAGAACTGGTTATCGGTGTGCAGATTTAAACCGAGGCTGACAGCGACGCCTTTGCGATGAATTTCTGGTTCATCACCGGTTGCTGGATTCTTGCGAAAACTACCTTCGTCACGTTGGAATGCGTTGATCCGAATCGCGGTATGCTCACCCAATGGCTTATTAAGGTCAGCAGTCACTTCATCGTTATTGCGATTGCCGAGGCTGCCGGTGACTTCATACTGCTCAAAACGTAACGGCGTTTTGCTGACTTGATTAATCACGCCACCCGCTTGGCCGCGACCAAACAATGTCGCTCCGGCGCCACGCAAGACATCGATTTGTTCCAGATTAAAAGTTTCACGATTGTATTGCGCAGTATCGCGGATACCGTCCAGATAAAAATCGCCAAAGGTGTAAAAACCGCGCAGATTCACGTTGTCACCAGAGCGACCCCCTTCTGACGCATTGAACGATAAACCCGACACATTGCGCAAAGCCTCGCGCAGTGAGCCGACGTGCTGTTGCTCTAACAGACTGCTGGTGAGCGTGGTCACGGCTTGCGGAATTTCATGCGGGTCTTGCAGCACTTTGCCTACTCGCGTGCTGGTGGCGCGCACGCCATCAGGTTTATCGGCATCGGCTTGCACTTTGACGGCGGCCAATTCTTTGCTTGGCGCAGTTGCGTTATTGCTTTGCTGTGCGAAGGTTTGCGGCGCCATCGCGGACAATAACATCATCGCGCCGAGTGGCAATAGGCGGCTGACTGCGCTGGTATCCGATAGAGCTGGGTTGATTGCTTGGTTAGATGTGCGCAATCGTTTTTTTTGAATTGAAGTACGACGAGATAATTTCATGGAACACTCCTGTGGTTTATTTCATTGGATGCTGGCTGGAGTGAACGACGCACTACGTCTGGCTGGCGAATGAGTTGAAGAAAATTTATTGGTGAAATTTATTTGGTGAGGATCAGTTTTTCCTGACGCGTAATGCGCAAACGATATTGCTCACCCTGATGCTGAATAATGAGTTCGCGCTGGCCGTTAAACAGGCGCACGCTATCAAGCACGGTCGGTGGTGAAACGACGCCGCTGATCGCTTGACGGCTTTGCTCGCTAAGTTCGGCAGCGCCTATCACGACATCGCTTTTGGTAACAGCACTCATCATGCTTTTAGACTAAAAATAATTGGCACTAAAACCCAAGCACCAACCGCTTGGCCAGCCTGTTGGGCGGCGATAAATTTCCAGTGACTAACGGCAGCAACGGCGGCTTTATCGAGTCGTTCAAAGCCGGAGGTATGGTTGATTTCAACTTGAGTTGGCGCGCCGCTGGCATCAACAAATACGCGCAACATGACTTTGCCTTCTTCGCCAGCGCGCCGAGAGACTGGTGGATATTTCGGTGCGGGGTTATTCAGATAATCGGCATCAAATTTAGGAGCGCTGGGTGTGCTAGGGGTGCTAGGCGTGCTTGCCACCGTAACTGGCGTTGTGGCAGGTGCCGGGGTTGTTGGTGTGGCTTGATTAGCGACCGTTTGCGGTGTGCTACTTGTTACCGCTGAGGCGATAATTGGTGCAGGCGTGTTGTTCTCGCTTGCGAACACCACTGGCGGCGCGATTTGTGGTTGCGGTGGTGCTTGGCTAATCAATTTTGTTTGTGGCGGGGTAATTTCTGGCAGTGCAGTGTTGGCTGCGCTCGGTAGCAGGCTAACGATTAAGGGCGGCGTGATCACGGTCGTTGTGTGATTGCGCACCGAGAGAAAGGCAATCAACAAAACCACGTGTGATAACACGACAAATAACAGTGCAAATGGCGAGCGCTTGCTTTGATGCATTGACGATGCATTTTTTTGCAGATCCTGTCCCGTTGGCATAGGCGATTGGCTACTTCCAGCGCCGTTACGCAGTGTATTCGTTTTGGCTTTGCTGCTGTCATTGCCTTTGCTGTGGGTATGCATGCCTTGTAAGCCGCCAGCGGTTGCGAAATGAATTTGCATAGGTGCCTCGTCGATGGTCAATGGTCAATGTCTTGGTGATGGGGTGCGCTTCGTTGCAAGGAATTTATTTGGCGATGATTTGCATCTTGCCAGTGTCGGCATGAAATTCATCGATCATCAAATAGGTGCCAGGCTTTAAAGGCTGAATCGTGACAGCAGAGGCGGCGTCGCCAGCGACCACTTTTTCGATGCGCAATTCTTGGCTTTCAAATTCGACAGGGGTTTTACCTTCGTTGCGCAATGTAATGCGTAGCTTGACGCCAGCGGGAACCTCGAGTTTTTCTGGCGACAAGCGACCATCGCGCGCGACGATTTCAAATTTAGCGACTTCTTCTGCCCACGCGTTGGTATAACCCATGAGTGAGGCGCACATCAGCAGCGTGGCGAGCATGGCAAACCATGCGCCGCGTAACGCAAAAGCGCGCTGTTTGTTCTGCGCAGCTTGCGCAGAGTTTGGTTTGATGAAGGTGCTTGCGATCATAAAATGTCCTCGAGATAGTCGATGATTTTTCATTACTATTTTTGCCAAAATGAAACGTTTGTTCGCTAATGGAATCTAATTGTAAATGATAATGATTCCCATTTCAATAAATACTTGACTCTCGCAATTGTGGATGTTGCCGTTGTGAGATTAATGCCTGGTTGCCACAAGTAACTAAGCGCCGAAGCAATTACGCAACTACGCAACTAAGCAACTAAGCATCTAATTGTTTGCTACGTGTCAGATTGACGAGCGTGATACATAGCAATACACCTGCTAAGCCGTACAACAGATCATCGGTATGCGGCAGGGCAAACGAAAACAATGCGCTGAGGCGGCTTGAAAACAGGGCGATGGTGAGCACGCACAAGCCTCCTATGCTGACCCACCACAAAGCCGGATTCGGTGCGCGTAAGCTGGCAAACAAACCTGCCGACCTTGCCCGGTTGACGAAGATCAGGCCAATATTGCCCAATACCATCACCATGAATGCCAGCGCGCGCGCTTGCTCTGGGCTGTTATTGTCGTGTAGCGCGAGGGCGAAGGTGAGCAGCACGGTGAGCAATAAGATGATGCCTTGCAGTGCGCCGTTGATTAGGATAGTGCGCTGGTAAATGCTGGCCTTGGCGGCGCGTGGTTGGCGCTGCATCACATCCGGCTCTGCCGGTTCTGCTTCAAACACCAGCGAACAACTGGGGTCGATGATTAGTTGCAGCACCAGAATATGAATCGGCATCAACACCAGCGGCCAGCCAAACAGCACTGGTAGCATCGACATGCCGATAATAGGGATATGAATCGCGATCACGAAGGCGACCGTTTTGCGCAAATTATCAAAAATACGTCTGCCCAATTTCACAGCAGCGACTATCGCATTAAAGTCGTCATCTAATAAAATCAGCGAAGCTGATTCGCGTGCTACGTCACTGCCACGCTTGCCCATGGCGATGCCGATATGCGCGGCTTTTAGCGCAGGCGCATCGTTGACGCCATCACCAGTCATCACCACGGTTTCGCCACTGGCTTTTAAGGCGTTCACAAGCTGAAGTTTTTGTTCTGGCGCGACGCGGCAAAAAATATTCACCTGCTGAAGGCGTGCTTGTAGTTGTGCCTCATCCAAGGTGGCAAGTTCGCTGCCAGTAAGCACTCCGCTAGAACTATCTAACCCACATTGCTCGGCGATGTATTGTGCAGTGGCCGGATAATCGCCAGTAATCATCACTACCCGAATGCCCGCGCTACGACATTCAGCCAGCGCAGCGGGCACATCTGCACGTACCGGGTCGGCCAAGCCAATCAAGCCGAGCAATTGGAAATCGAAATCATGCTGTAGCGCTGGTAACGGTTGCGAAGTTGTGTTGGCACGCGCAACGCCCAATACACGCAAGCCTTGTTCGGCCATGCGATTGACTTGTTGCATCAGCGTGCTGATGTCCGCCGCTGATAAATGGCAGAGATCGGCAATCGCTTCCGGCGCGCCTTTGGCTGCCACCACATAGCTTTGATCGTCAGCACCATGCCACACGCGCGACATGGCGAGCAATTCTTTGGACAACTGGTATTCCTCGATCAAACGCCATTGTGTGTGCAAATGCTCGGTGCCGCTTAATAAGGATTGTCCGGCGGCTTGAATTGCGATTTCCATCGGGTCGGAAGGTTCACGTTGGCTAGCAAGAATCGCGAATTCAAGGACTTCATGAAAAGCTTCAGGGAAGCTGGATGCAGAAGTAGTTGCAGAATTGGATGAAGGTGTCACTCCAGACTGTGGCGCAGCGCGGCAGTCGAAATAGCCATCGTTTGCAAAAAGCTGGGCGACCGCCATTTTATTTTCGGTCAAGGTACCAGTTTTATCGACACACAACACGGTCGCCGCGCCAAGTGATTCGATGGCCGGAATGCGGCGTGTGAGCACCCGTTTTTGCGACAGCCGCCAAGCGCCGAGGCCGAGGAATAAGGTAAGAATGACCGGCAATTCTTCTGGGATTAAAGCCATCGCAAACGTGATGCCAACCAACAAACCATTTAGCCAATCGCCACGTGTTGCGCCGAACCACAGTGCCAGAAACAATGCGCAAGCCAAGCTGGCAATGGCGACCCATTTCACCACACGTGCGGTTTCAGCTTGTACCTTGGTTGGTTCCTCTTCCAGTGCAAACAGTGCCTTGCCGATTTGGCCAATCGCAGTATGCATGCCGATTGCCATTACCCGCGCAGTGCCTTTGCCTTGCACCACCAAGGAGCCAGAAAATACAAAAGGCGTGGCATCACCGCCAGCTTGCCCCATTTGTTCTGGCAGCGGTGTCAGTAGCGCTTTGTTGACTGGTAAAGATTCGCCGGTGAGTAGTGACTCATCCACTGTCATATTTAAGCAGGACAGCAAAATCGCATCGGCTGGCACCCGATCCCCTTCTGCCAACATCAATAAATCACCGCGCACCACTTCGCGCCCGGCAATGCGGGTTGCTACACCGTCGCGCAACACCAGTGCACGCGGGCTGGCTAAATTGCGCAGGGCATCTAGTGCACGTTCGGTTTTATGTTCCTGATAAAAAGTCAGTGTGATAACCATCAACAAAAAACACAGCAGCACCAAAGCACCGTGTAAATCACCCAGCATCCAATACACGGCACCACACGCTACCAATAGTAACAACATCGGTTCAGAGATCACGCGCCAAGCGATTAACCAATTTTTTCGTGGCTTGGCTGATGGCAGTTCGTTGTAGCCGTCGGCTTGCAAAGCAGCATGCGCGGCAGCCGTGGTCAGGCCGGAGGCTTGCCAAGGTTCAGACGGGATGGGAGGGGTTGTAGGCATACAGCGAACTATAGCCGTATCTGGTGGCTGATAGTTAGGCACTTCAATGTCTATCAATAACCGAGAATGGCAATTGGCGCTTGATTTGCAAGTGATTTGCGTTAGATCAAATCAGTTGCCATCTCGATAGTAGTGTCGAGGCGAAGATAAATTGTTTAGGACAATCGTTTAGGACTTATGCAAAACAGACGTTGGCGTTGTTGCTTCGCTTAATCGTGTTATTTGTACCATTTGTACGGTCTACGGCTTCGCGCCTAGCCAACGCAATTTTACGTGAGTCTTATTGTTAATTTAAATATACTGCCACCTGTATTTTTTTAATACATAGAGATCATGTGCGGGAACTGGCTTATTTTTTATAATTTAATGGCAGTATATGAGTTTAACTAATCGTATGAGCGACAACGAAAGTCCTATTGTTTACAGCGCGGCTTCTTTTTTCAACCGTAAAATAGCAACACCAACCGCACTTGAGGCGGCGGCATAGGCGCTTCCCGCGCTCATCATGGTTTCTGCTTCAGCATATTTTTTGGCATTAATTGCGTTTGCAATTTTTCCCGCCTCATTGTGAAAGCTTGCATGTTTGGTGATGCAGTCTTTGTAGCTAAGCAGTGTGCCTAATTTTATTTTGGCTTCGCCATGTAGCCACTTGCCCAAATCACAGCAATTATCTTTACTGATGGTGGCGGCGTCCATTTGTTCTTGCTTCACAATGGCACCTCTCAATTTGGTTTTCCATTCAGCGTGTGCTGCTAATGCATTTTCTAAATCCATAGTTAATCTAAGTAGAGTAATTAAAGTATGACAACGAGTGATCAATGCGTGATAAATGAGTTTTAGCCAAGCTTTTTCACCACCACGCAGCCAATTGAATATCCTGCGCCAAACGAGCAGATCACGCCGACACTGCCCGCCGCCAAGTCATCTTGATGTTGGTGAAAGGCGATGATAGAACCGGCCGATGAGGTGTTGGCGTAGGTATCCAGAATGGTGGGTGATTCTTCTGGTGTCGCGTCGCGGCCGAGAATGGTGCGGGCGATTAGCAGATTCATGTTCAGGTTGGCTTGATGTAACCAAAAGCGTTTGACGTCGCTCACTGCCAATTGCAGACTGGTGACGGTATCGGTGATCAGGGTGGCGGCCATTGGGCAGACTTCTTTGAAGACCTTGCGACCTTGCTGGCGGAATAATTTGTCGGGTTTGCCGATACCGCTTTCGTCGGCACGGTTTAAAAAACCAAAATTATTGCGGATGTTATTGGAAAACTGGGTTTTCAGTTTCATGCCAAGAATTTCAAATTGATGCGCCGAGCTGGCTTGATCAGCACGTTCTAATAAAATCGCGGTGCAGGCATCGCCGAAAATGAAATGACTGTCACGGTCGCGCCAGTTTAAATGGCCGCTGGTAATTTCTGGGCTGATCACCAGCACAGCGCGCGCTTGCCCACTTTCAATTGCGGTCACGCCAGCTTGAATGCCAAAGGTGGCTGAAGAGCAAGCCACGTTCATATCGAAGCCATAGCCATCAATGCCGAGCGCAGTTTGCACTTCGACTGCAATCGCCGGATAAGCGCGCTGCATATTGCTGCAAGCGACAATTACGGCATCCACATCAGCGGCAGTGCGGCCAGCGCGCTCCAATGCTTGAGTCGCCGCTGCGACTGCCATTTCACACATAATGGAAGGTTGATCGTCACTGCGTTCAGGAATGCGCGGCACCATACGTGTGATGTCGAGAATGCCTTCTTTGTTCATCACAAAGCGTGATTTAATACCTGAGGCTTTTTCGACGAAGGCAACGCTGGAAGGCTCTAGCGCCGCGACTTCACCACTCGCAATCGCGCTAGCGTGTTCTTGATTGTGATGCTCGACGTAGGCATTAAAACTGTTGATCAATTCTTCATTCGAGATGGATTCGGCTGGCGTAAATAAACCAGTGCCGCTGATGACGATTTTATGCATCGATGTGCTTTCTTGTTCGGTTGCAAATTATAAAAATAATGGTGCTGCTGGTGCTGCTATCGGTGCTATTGGTGTTACTAAAAGGCAAACAAGCCAGATCGGCTGGCTTGTTTGATAGCAAAAAATATTGATTGAATGCGTGTGCCAGCTACAAAACACCTAAAAAACACGACTATTAAAACACCACCACTGAGCGAATTGATTCGCCGCTCTTCATCAAATCAAAGCCTTCGTTGATGCGCTCTAGCGGTAAATGATGGGTGATCAAATCATCGATGTTGAGCTTGCCATCCATATACCAATCGACGATTTTTGGCACGTCGGTACGACCCCGTGCGCCGCCAAAAGCGGAGCCTTTCCATTCGCGTCCGGTGACCAACTGAAATGGTCGGGTGCTGATTTCGGCACCGGCTTCGGCTACGCCGATGATGATCGATTTGCCCCAACCTTTATGACAGCATTCCAGCGCTTGGCGCATTAGCTTGGTATTGCCGACGCATTCAAACGAATAATCTGCGCCGCCGTCGGTAAGCTGAATAATATGATCCACCACGTTTTCCACGTCTTTTGGATTGACGAAATCAGTCATACCAAATTTGCGCGCCATCGCTTCACGATTGGGATTTAAATCGACGCCGATAATTTTATTAGCGCCCACCATCTTCGCCGCTTGAATCACATTTAAACCAATCCCGCCCAAACCAAACACCACCACATTGGCTCCGGCTTCGACTTTGGCCGTAAATACCACCGCGCCAACGCCAGTGGTGACGCCACAGCCGATATAGCAGATCTTGTCGAATGGCGCATCGTTACGCACTTTGGCAACTGCAATTTCAGGTACCACGATGTAATTGGAAAAGGTCGAGGTGCCCATGTAATGAAACAGCGGTTTGCCATCGATAGAAAAGCGCGAGGTGGCGTCTGGCATCAAGCCACGGCCTTGGGTCGAGCGTATCGCTTGGCACAAATTGGTTTTACGCGATAAGCAAAATTTGCATTGACGGCATTCTGGTGTGTACAAGGGAATCACATGATCGCCCTGGCGCAAACTACTGACGCCGGAGCCTACATCCACCACCACACCCGCGCCTTCATGCCCCAAAATCGCCGGGAACAAACCTTCTGGGTCAGCACCGGACAAGGTGTAGTAATCAGTATGGCAAATGCCAGTGGCTTTGATTTCAATCAGCACTTCACCCGCTTGCGGGCCTTGCAGATCGACTTCTTCAATCGTGAGTGGGGAGTTCGCTTTCCAGGCGACAGCGGCTTTTGTTTTCATGATGATGAATGATTAGTGTGGGGTTAAAAATGCCGGTTGCTGGTTCATTCGATGAGATCGTGAGGCAACTTGTTGGCGAAAAAACTTATTATCACCGATCAGGCGAAGGAAGGCAAAACTGCGGCAAAAGCGAGGCAAAACTGAGGCAAAATCGGGGCAAAACGCTTATTCTGGTCGCTGGCGTTTGCTGACATCTTGTTGGCTGGCATTTATGCAGGTATCTATGCCGGTATCTATACTGGTAAATCAAACATGGGCCGCCAACGGATGCCGACCCAATTACCCATCATGGCACAGACAATCCAAACCCAGCCATGCAAACTGCCCGAGGCAATCCCGCTGAAAAAAGCGCCAATATTGCAACCATACGCTAAGCGTGCGCCGTAACCGAGCAGTAAGCCGCCCACTATCGATGCCGCCGCGTGGCGTGCGCTAATGTGCCAGCTTGGTTTGAATTTTTGTGCCAGTAGCGCAGCCAGCATCGCGCCCAACATGATGCCAAAATCCATAACCGAAGTAACATCACTCAAGAGCGAGTCGGCCAGCGCCTCTTGCATATCAACATAACCCGACCATTGGTGCACAGGTAGGTGCAAAGCTTGTAAAAACTGGCCACCCCACAGCCCAAATGCCGAAGTAATGCCCCAAGGACGACCAGCCAGTAACAAGGTCGCAAAATTCAAGAGCGCTAAGGCAATCGCACCTGCCATTACTGGCCACTGGCCACGCCACAACGAGGCTGGCTTGAAATCACTGATCGAAGTTAGCGTGCCATGTCGTTGCAGTTCCATGCCACGGGCAATCAGATACGCTGCTATAAATAATAAACAGTTGATGGCGAGCGCCAGCGGCCAACCCCAGGCGACAATCAATGTCGGCGGATCGATCGAGGGGCGCGCATCCCACCAATCGCGATGTACAACGCCAAACACCGAGCCGACGATAAAAAATAGCAGAGTTAATACCATGCGCGTATTGCCACCGCCCACCGTGAATAAAGTACCAGAGCCGCAGCCACCGCCCAATTGCATGCCGATGCCAAATAAAAATGCGCCAATCAGCAGCGCTACACTGAGCGGCGCTTCAAAGCCAGATAGTTCCTGACCAAACAGTTCCCCTTTTGCTAGTGCTGGAAAAAATAGGCAACAAGCTAGCCCCAACATCCACATCTGCGCCCGAAAACCTGCGCTACGTCTGTCTGTCAGCAGGGCACGAAAAGAGGAGGTGAATCCGAATGAAGAGTGGTACAGCACCAAACCCAAGCAAAGACCAACTGCGAATAGTGCTGCCATGCGTGAACTTTGCTGATAATAAATGAAGGCTCCGAAACAGAAGATGAGCGTAACGCCAATACCCTGACGTAGTTGTGCGGAGGAAAAAGGATGGCTTAATAAGTTGTACATGTGCGCGATGGATGACTATCGATAGGAATAGGGAAAGAAATGTAGTGGATTCACGATCAATTTAAGGTTTATTTGGGTGAATTTAAGTAATTTTGAGTAAATTTAATCGATTTTAATAGAATTTTATTTTTTAATAGAATCGGTGCGGAAATCACGGCGTAAAAATATGTCTGCAAGGAAATAGTGTAATATTTTTCATTAACACCGTTGTTATTCTATTTTTTTAAAAAAGGGAGATACATGTGAGAGCTTTTTCCCGTATCAGTATCGTAAATCGTCTTTATTTTGCTTCATTATTATTGATTATCACACTCATCGGAGTGGCAGGCGCCGCGTGGTGGTCGATGGGACAAGTCAGTTATCTTACCGACATGGTTGGTCACAGTCGTGCACCACAGTTGGTGAATGTATCGTCGTTGGAATTCGATGTCACGCGTTTGTCGGTACAAATTAGACAAACATTGACAAAAGACAATATTGACGATTTGCAAGGTGAATTAGACAAAATCATTAGTATCCGCAATCGCGCAGAAAAGAACTTCAATGCCTTTAAAGACGGCATTTTTACCGACGAAGGGCGTAGCGCGTTAATGAAATTACAGCCTGTTGTTAAAGAATTCTTGGGATATATTGACACCAATATACAAATGCTACGTGACGGTAAAAAAGAGGAGAGTAGTACCTATTTTAAGGAAAAAACAATTCCAGTACGTGATATGTTGTTAACAACCACTGATGAGGAAAAACATCGACAAAATCAACGATTGGTGGTGGAGTTGGATGAGGTTGAAGTGTATGCAACGGAAACCCGTGAACGACTTGTTGCTGTGTTTGTGGCAATCGCAATTGCACTAATGCTTCTTTCGGCTTACATTGGTCGGATATTGGTGCAGCGTATTCGTGTCGCGCAACAAGTTGCAGCGCGTGTGCGTGATGGGGATTTGACGGTACCTGTGGTGGATGATGCGCGTGACGAATTTAGTCCATTGTTAAGATCGTTAAAGGAAATGCAAGCTGGATTGGTCACAGTGGTTTACAGCGTGCGGCAGGGTTCTGAGCAAGTCGCAACAGCCAGCGCGGAAATAGAAAATGGCAATCATGATCTCTCATCAAGAACTGAACAACAAGCTGCAAATCTGGAAGAAACCGCAGGCTCGATGACAGAGTTGAGCACTACCGTCAAACAAAATGCCGAAGGGGCGAATGAAGCTAACCAGTTGGCCAAAAATGCATCGCTGATTGCCGTGGAAGGTGGTCAAGTAGTGGAGCAAGTGGTGGCAACCATGAAAGGCATCAATACCAGCTCGCAAAAAATTGCCGACATCATTCAAGTGATTGATGGCATCGCGTTTCAAACCAATATTCTGGCATTAAATGCGGCGGTGGAAGCGGCGCGTGCTGGTGAGATGGGGCGTGGGTTTGCGGTAGTTGCTTCCGAAGTGCGCAATTTGGCACAACGCTCTGCTAGTGCGGCGAAAGAAATTAAAACACTGATTGGTGAAAGTGTCGATCAAGTGAAGCAAGGCACCGCCTTGGTTGATCATGCGGGGGCGACGATGAGCGATGTGGTCGCAGCAATTCAACGTGTTACTGAAATTATGGGATCTATTAGTGAGGCTAGTCGTGAGCAAGCAATGGGCGTGTCACAAGTTGAAGTGGCGGTGCTCGGTTTGGATGATGTGACGCAACAAAACGCGGCCTTGGTGGAAGAAATGGCCGCTGCGGCCAGTAGTCTAAAAGGGCAGGCCGACGAATTGGTTAGTGTGGTGGCACGCTTTAAACTCGAGCAAAGGCATACCAGTACATCGATGCACACGATAACGCCGTTGGCAGCGCGTGCAGGGAGTGCAACGAGGGCAACGAGTGCAACAATGAGTGAGCCACAAGCAGCGCAGAAAAAACTCGAAAAACGCGGCACGCCACGTCTTTCCGCCTGATGTTGGTTGAGTTAGTAGATGTTTGTAAAGCAATGAATAGTGTCGATCTAGCTAATGTGTTTTAAAATGCGCCCGTATCGCACAGTGGCACTACCAGTTGGTAGGTCAACAGACTTCAGCTAACTTCATCAACCTTAAGGTATTTCATTGGATAACGTTTTATTGCTCATCGCGGCGCTGTTTTTGGTCGCTCTGAACGGTTTTTTTGTGGCGGCTGAATTTGGTTTGGTGAAGTTGCGTCAAACCAGGGTGCGCAGTATTGCCCGCAGTGGCGGCGTGCGCGGGCGTCTACTAGCAAAAGTGCATCAACATCTAGATGCGTATTTATCGGCTTGCCAGTTGGGTATTACCTTGGCCTCCTTGGGTTTAGGTTGGATTGGTGAGCCAGCTTTCGCACATTTAATGGAACCCGTATTGACAGGCCTTGGCGTGACCGCGCCAGAGGTAGTGCACGGCATTGCCTTTTTTTTGGCATTTTTTCTGATTTCATTTCTGCATATTGTCGTCGGTGAATTGGCGCCCAAGTCAATGGCGATTCGTCGCCCAGAAGGTGTTTCGTTGTGGGCGGCACCAGCCTTATATTTGTTTTACTGGTGTATGTATCCGGCAATCTGGGTGCTCAATATCAGTGCGAATAAAGTCTTGTCGTGGACTGGATTAGATAGCAGCCACGGCGTGGAAAGTCATTATTCGCCAGATGAATTGAAATTAATCTTGCGCGGCAGTCATGCCAGTAAAAAGCTGACACCAGATGAATGGAGCATCATGGCGCAGATGCTTGATTTTGGTGATCTTGAAATTTCTGATTTAATGCGGCCGATTAATGAAGTGGTCGCCATGTATAAAGATCTTAGCCTAGCCGAAAACATGCAAACTGCTGCCCGCAATCGGTTCAGCCGTTACCCGTATTTTGATAGCGATAGGGAAACCGTGCTGGGCATGTTGCATTTGAAAGATCTGTTTTTCGCCCAGCAGAACGGCAAATTATTGGGTGATCTCAGCAAGCATTTACGTCATGTTGAGTACGTGCCACCGAATATGCCAGCACTGGAATTGTTCCGCCGTTTTCGCAAAGGTGCACCGCATTTCGCCATGGTGGGCTATAAAGGCAGCAAGCCAGTCGGCTTTTTGACGCTCGATAATTTGCTGAGTGCACTGGTTGGGCAAATTCGTGATGAGTTCCGTCAAAACGATAATGACTGGACCTTGCTCGATGATGGTACCTTACTTGGCAAAGGCAGCTTGCCGCTTTTCACTTTGGGCATCGCCTTGGGGATTGATCTCGACAGCGAAGAGGTCGAATCAATCGGTGGCTTGATCATGCATACCTTGGGCGATATTCCCAGCGAAGGGCAAAAGCTGATATTTCCGCAGTTTGATGCGGTTGTCAAAAAAATGAATGGGCCGCGTATCGTGTTAGTGCGTATTTATCCAAAGCACAATCAAGATGATGAAGTGGACGGCTAGGTAAAAATGAGCAGCGACCAATTCTTAACGTAGTTTGACAAACACTTGTCAGCGTTCAATGCCGATTAGGATAAATAAGCCCTTGGGGTGTTACGTGCGAGTGTTGCTTGTTGTTGCATTGCCGACGCTGCGGGATAAGCAAGCTGTTGGGCGTGTTGATTTAATTTAAAAATGCTGACCACCTCAGACAATTTTGCGGCTTGATCTTGCAAGCTTTGTGCAGCGGCGGCCGCTTCTTCGACCAAGGCTGCATTTTGTTGCGTGACGTTGTCCATTTGAATGATCGCTTGGTTGATCTGGTTAATGCCGGTTGATTGTTCAGAGCTGGAGAGGTTGATTTCACTCATGATATCTGTAACCTGTTTAACGCGAGCGACAATTTCCGTCATCGACATGCCAGCTTGATCGACCAAGCGTGCACCTTCATTAACTTTTTCTACTGAGTCATCAATCAAGGTTTTGATTTCTTTTGCGGCGCTAGCAGAGCGTTGCGCAAGATTGCGTACTTCTGAAGCGACTACGGCAAAACCGCGACCTTGTTCCCCTGCGCGTGCAGCCTCAACGGCGGCGTTTAAAGCTAAAATATTGGTTTGAAACGCAATGCCATCAATCACGCCGATGATATCGACAATCTTTTTCGACGAGGTACTGATTGAACCCATGGTTGCCACCACCTGCGATACCACGGTGCCGCCTTTGATTGCCGCATCGGATGCGGCATGCACCAAGCGATCTGCTTGATTCACACTTTCAGCGTTGGTTTTCATTGCACTGGTGAGCTCCTCCATTGAGGACGCAGTTTCTTCCAATGAGCCGGCCTGACTCTCTGTGCGCGCGGATAAATCCATATTTCCGCTGGCAATTTCTGTAGAAGCGGTGACAATCGTGTCGGTACCGTCGCGCACTTGATGAACCACTTTTTGCAAACTGTCGTTCATGTCTTTCAGTGCTTGCGTTAATTGACCAGTTTCATCTTTTGACTGTACTTCAATCAGACTACTTAAATCACCACTGGCCACGCGGCGCGCTAGGCTAACGGCATTTTTTAATGGAGTGGTGATATTTTGAGTGAGATACCAAGCGCAGGTACTACCCACTATCAGAAACAGGACGATTAATGTACCAATCAATTTTTCGCTCTCAGCTGCGAGCACATCAACTTGCTGACTGAGCTGATCAACCGAGCGTTGTTGGTATAGTAAAAAATCCAGTTCACTTTTTTGATAAGCATCGGACTTTGGGCTAAATTGCTCAAACAGCCGAGCTACTTCCTCCTCACGATCATCTTTCTTGGCTTTGGCAATCAGGTCACGCATGGCGACATATTCTTTGCGCACGGCGATGATGTTGTCTAATAACTGTTTCTCTTCGGGTGTGCTGACGTGCTCAAGCATGTATGTTTGGATTTCATTATTTCTCACGTTGCCCGCCTTGGCATCCGCAGCGAAAAAATCCGCAAGTGATTTATCGCTACTTTTGACGATGCCCAAAGTGCGTTTTAAGCCCGATACGGTAATGCGATACCACTCTTCCGTCAGGCGTTCTTTTTTAAGTGGTTTTTGCATCATGGAGCGCGTGTTGTTGGCAACTTCATTCAATCGCCAAAACCCAATACCAGAAGCGATGGTCGCTAACAGAAGCACCAATCCAAAACCTAATGCAAGCCGTGTGCCGATAGCTAAATTATTCATTTTCATGCTCGTCTCCTAGCTTCATATTCACTTTGATATAGGTGTTTGCGAAACACAATTCCCACAAGAATCTTTTATTGATCAAGTATGCGTCTATGCGCATATAAATACTCTACACGCCTTCTAGTAAATAGGATCAGAAACAAAAAAATTTCATTTAAAATAACA
>OFSE01000061.1_pt1 | contig 38400 bp, 27 predicted proteins | sample 1543261 | NCBI WGS metagenome assembly OFSE01 (sample SAMN07774225, study PRJEB24372) | wastewater metagenome | isolation source: Exp Tend VB 50WW | collected 2016-02 | reverse complement strand
ATCATCGGTGCAAGTGCTGCCAGCATTTCTGCCGCAGGCGTCGTTCAGCTGAATAATACTGTCACCAGCACCTCTACTACTGAGGCAGCGACTGCAAACGCAGTTAAGATTGCCTACGACGCTGCGTTGCTTTCTGGTATAACATCTGCCACCACCATCTACGTCAACAACACCAACGGTAATGACTCCACCGGCGAACGTGGTACAACCAAGGCGTTTCTAACTATCAATGCTGCTCTTGCCGTTGCGCTCAACGACGACACCATCTTCTTGTCCCCTGGCACATTCACTGAGAACGTGACTCTGACCAAGGGCGTGACCCTTATTGGTACCTGGCAGGAGCAAGGCATATACGACGGCACCACCATCTTGGGCAACTTTGTCTTCGACATGGTGACCCCTACTGCAGCTAACTCCCCCTCAATAAACCACATTCGGTTTATCAGCCCTAACACCTCGAGTGCCTTCAAGGTTCTAAACAACGCGCAACCTGAGGGCATCACTGTCATCAGCGATTGTCTCTTTACACAGCAAGGTGAATCATCGACCACCCAGTTCTGTTTTGAGACCGTTGGTACTTGGACTCGCTCCATGTACGTCCGTCGGGCAACCTTCGACGGCAACGTAAAGCACGCTGCTGGAACTGCGTCTGGCGCTACCGGTGGTTACCTGGTACTGGATGACATCCTGGGAACTGGTTCCGCAACTCGTCACTACAACATCAGCACCGGAACCGTTGAGTTCCGCCGTCCATCTAACTCCATCTCCCCTGTTCTGCAAACCGGTGGTGTGGTTCAGTTCACTGATTGCATCAGCGGCATCACCCCAAGCGATGCTATAACTTCACCCATCTTCGGTGGAACTAACATCTGCTACAAGGGTTCTGCGGCCTCTGTCGGAACCGGAACCGTGTACTTCAGCGGTTGGGCTCCGATCCTCGGAGTCATAAACATCGGCGCCAACATGATCTACGGTTGGAGCGCCCTAAATGTCACTCCAGCCAACTTAATCATCAGCGGTTCCGCCCTCGCTTACACGACTGCTGTACCTGCCGCTGCTGCTGTGGTTACCGCCTCTCAGCAACGTCCTCGCTTTGACCTGTTGACCGCTACCAGCTCCGTAGCTGCTGCCAATCAACTTGCCACCGTTCTCGACTCCACAACCGGCACTCTGTACTCTGTGTCCAACTTAGATGCCGGAACCTACTAAATAACCCTAGAGGGATTACTCCCCGTTCATCCGTTTTTTAACCATGGCACTTAATTTTCTTCTCAAGCGTACCGCTACTGCCTCCAAGCGCCCCACCGCCGCCAGCGTCTCCTTGGGAGAGCTAAACATTGACTACGACACCAACACCTTTGGACTGTTTGCCAAGAACTCAGCGAGCACAATCACAAAAATTGGCCCTGTTGAAGTTGGTACAACCGCCCCCAACGCAACTCCCGTTGGCTCATCCGGTAACTCTCGCGGTGAGCAGTGGTTTGACACAACGAACGGCATCCTTAAAACCTACAACGGCACAGCTTTCGTAAACCCAGTACCCGACGGTTCCGCGACTGTTGTAGGCATTCTGCAACTCACTGATTCCACTTCTAGCACTTCCACAACTACAGCAGCAACTCCCAACTCTGTGAAGTCTGCTTACGACCTAGCTAATGCTGCGATTGCCAAGTCGATTGTTACTGCTAAGGGTGACTTAATTGTTGCCACAGCTTCTGCCACAGTGGCGGCTCTGCCCACCGGTACAAACGGTCAGTCTTTAGTTGTTGACACAGCTTGTGCCACAGGGTTGAAGTGGGGGCAGTCGTTGTCAGGTTACACTTGCACTCTCACACCGTTTAACACTGCCCTCGGAGCAAATGCTGGAGACAGTGTAACCACGGGAACTTGCAACACCTTATTTGGATACAATGCTGGGACAACAATAACAGGGGGGCTGAACAATACTTTCATTGGCTTCTCTGCCGGAGACGGATACCTCTCCGCAGATAACAGCACAGCTGTCGGTTCCAACGCCCTCGGCAACACAGGGGGAAATAACAATACTGCTGTTGGCTTCTGTGCGGGTGGTGGTATGACGAGTGGTGGTAACAACACCATGGTCGGGACTTGCGCCGGTCGTAATGCTACCACGGCGGATAACATTACTGTGCTCGGGTTTAATGCTCTCTCTGGCACACACACTGGCACCGGTACAGTGGCTCTGGGTGCTTGTGCCCTCACTGTCAGCACAACCGGTGGATGCAATACGGCTGTTGGCTGCAATGCTGGTCTCACCGTTACAACTGGCGCTCTTAACACACTGGTTGGTTTCTCTGCCGGTTCCGCCATCACAACCGGCGGTTCCAACACTCTGGTCGGTCGCTATGCTGGTACTGCTGCACTGGCGAACAATGTCGTCCTCTCCGACGGTGCTGGCACCATTCGCTTCCAAGCTAACTCCACAGGCGCCATCAGCTTTGACGGTACTAACTTTGGTACCTCTGGCCAGACCCTGCAGTCTAACGGCACCGCTGCTGTTCCAACTTGGGTGACACCTCAGACCATTTCAACAACTGCAACTAAAGCTGTCACCAACGCAACACCTGTAAGCTTGTTAAGTTGGGCTAGCGGTGTGCGTATGGGTGACTTGATTGTGATGGCCACGGATAACTCAGCAAACGTAGTTTGGGCAAATGTCACAATCGCTTCAACAAGCGGGATTGACTCGTCGGTTGTTGTCAGTCAGGCAGGCACCTTTGGTACTTTTGCAATCATTGCGGGGGGTAGCGGAGAAACAATCGTGCGGTTTACTCCTAGCGCAACTTTGGCTACAGTTAACTTTGTGTACAAGTACACAGTGTCATTTGGCACTCAGCCTACAATTCTTTAATTCTTAGTAAAATGACAGTTTCTTTTAAAGTTGGGGACCTAGTAGTAACTTCTGGAAACCCTGAGGGCGCCATTATTGATGTAGACATAATAAAAGACCACACCGGTAGTTCCGGAGTAGATGGACAAGTATTAGGCAGGGATCTGACAGGTTTGATCTGGGAGGATGCCCCCTCTTCATCAGGCAGTGCTCCCCTTACGTCAGACACAGTTCTTTATGTGAACTGCACCGATGGGAATGACTCCACTGCTGCCCGTGGAACTGACAAGCCGTTTGCGACAATCGCCGCCGCTCTTGCAGCTGCGTCTGAAGCTGATACTATCTTCTTATCCGCTGGCACATTCACCGAGAACTTTACCATCAGCAAAGGTGTACACCTATGCGGGACCTTCTCAGATCAGGCAATGTGGAGTGGAACCAAGATTCTGGGCAACGTTGTTGTTAACCTCGTTGGTGCTGGCGTAATCCGCAACCTGGCCGTCTCTGACATCTACTTCATCAGTGCAAACTCCACATCTCCCATGTCTATTACGGGGATGTCACCTGGTGCAGGCGGTATAAACACTTTCACTGGTTGCGCATTCACTCAACAAACAGTCACCGACACAGCCCAGTTCGCTTTCCAGACATCGGGCACTTGGACCCGTTCGGTGTACCTCCGCGACTGCACCATCGACGGCAACTTCAAGCACAATGCTGGTACAGCCGCAGGCGCTAGCGGTTACATCGTTATCGACGCCCTTCAGGGGGTCGGCAACTCGAACATGTACCACCACATTCTGACTGGTACTGTCGAGTATCGCAACCCCTCCAACACCCTTGCCTCTATTTACCAAACTGGTGGTATCGCTCTGGTGAATAACGCCTCTTCAGGCATCACTGCTAACAGCGCAACTACAACCGCCATCTTCGGTGGCACGGGTTTCAGCTACAAGGGCACGGCTGCTGCAGCTGGTGCTGGCACTGTCTACTTCCAGGGTGGCAACAACCAGGGAACTGGCAAGGTGAACATCGGCGCTAATGTTATCTATGGTTGGACAAACCTGACAATTGACCCCGCAAACCTCACCGTAAACGTTGCTGCTATTGCATATACAACTGCAGTTCCTACTGCTGCCTCAGCAATAACGGTGACACAACAACGTCCTCGTTTTGATTTGCTAAAGACAGCAAGTGTAGTCACTGCTACTAACCAGTTGTCCGCAGTTATTGACAGTACGACGGGTACTCTCTACTCTGTTGCCCCGATTACGCTGCCTTTAACCACCCTCACAACCACAAGCACAGCATCCACCACACTTCTATCAGTGTCTGCAACTGCCTTCCGTGGCGTACTTGTTAACGTAAGTGTCTCCGATGTCACAGGCGGCAAGTTCCACACTGACACGCTACAGGTTAACCACAACGGGACCACTGCTAACGTTCAAGTGATTGCCGGCGCCCACATTGGGGCAGCCCCTTACACAGCATCGGCGGCTATAACTGCTGGCAACCTTGTAGTTTCTGTCACTTCTGCCACCACAAACTCCACCAAGTACGTCGGCAACTATATGACTTTTGCAATCTGATTCACTGGGTACCTTCGGGTGCCCTTTGTTTTGCTTTGCAAAACCGGGTAAAACCACTTGAGAGAGTAACAAATTGAAATTAAATTCTTACACACGCATCGAGCAGTTCATGGTGGATGCCCTGATCTCCTCTCCACTGATTCCAATCAGTGTAAATGTATTGCGCTTAGCAGATGCAGTTGAGAATGAGGGAGTGGTCCAACAGACAAACAATATTGTTGTTCGTTATACGGGTGCGTCAAACAGCGTTAAGAATATCATTCCAATGGTGTTTACACGCACTCTAAACTTTGAACTCAATATATCTTGTCAGAACTATCTCACATCCTCTGGGCATGACTTTGCCACTCAGTTGCTGGCCGGAGCGTTCATTACTCTAAATGGTAGTGTTCCCTCTGGAGCAGATGTTCAAGTTATTGAGCCATTCGTCTGTGCAACCGAGAGTTTTACCGGATTGACTCCTGAATCTCAATACACTTACACTCAGCAATACCGTGTAACAATTGAGGAGGCCATGCCATACGTGGCACTTGACCCTTGCGTTCAAAGAGGTAACTGCCGTCAGATATTCCCTGCTTCGGGTGTTGAAACAAAGCTACCACTTGCCGGTGTGCTTGACTCAGCAACCGGAGGTATATACGTACCGGCCTACGATTGCAATGGCCAACCTCCTGAAGACTTTGACGCTTGTTACGGTGTAAGATGGAGTAACGAACTGACCCAAGACGGTAACTGGGTGTTCATTTGTGACCCCGATTGCGTTTTTATTGAAAATCCCCTAACCCAACCCATCTACCTACTTTCAAACAACAACTATACAGAAGATGGCAGACTGGTAGTTACCATATTTGATGCTACCACCAACCAACCTCTACGAGAAGTTTTCTACTGTGATACCGGTAAAAAACTTGCCAGGTACGCCATCGAGCTGTACACGGATACGGTGAACAAAGTAGGACCAATCTCCTCCAAGGCAACTGTTGATGCTTCGTGGTATCAAAATATGAACTACGGGGAGTTTGCTTCTGTAACAGGCGGTTACCAGTTCTTGTATGTTGATCCCCTGAACCCTGACGCTGCTCAGTTATACTTGGACGGTGGCGCTCTTATCGGTGTGCAAACACAAACCTTCATTCAAACACCGAAAGGCCGCTTCTACTATGTTGCCCAGTCTCCAGTTGGTAAAGGTTGGGTTCTTGATGGTACGTTTGAACTGGCTTCGATTAACTCACTGTGGAAACTTGGCTGCGTCCCATGTTCAGATGGTCTTAACTCTCCTTCGCAACCCTGCTAATGTCTACTCCTCAACAATTATGGGCTCAGTATCACGCAGCTGCTCAGGCGGGTAAAATAGATTTAGCGCAACAGCTACTGAAACAACTTAGCCGCTTTAAAGCAACTCCACCTCCTAAAAAAGGCGGTTGTTCAAAGTGTAAGAGCAAATTTTACTAGACGAGGAACCATGAGCAAGAAAGTATCCGACGAAGCCAGAGACGCAATTGTAAAGCAAAAAGAGTTCCTTGCTTCGGAATCTCTAAAAGTTGCCAATGAAGCCATCGGAATGCTTCAAGATCAGCTTCCTGAGTGTTCCACACGCGACTTGGTGCAAATTTTCTCAGCTTCTGTGAAAGCCCATAGAGAAATAACTGAGGATATAATTGTACTAACTGCGAAAGAAGCACCTGAAGAGCAACAGCTTGCTCGAGAGTACGACGGTAAAGTTGAAGAGTTACTCAAGAGAATTAGTAATTTCTAATAATGCGACCCATACTACTCAAAGCCAATCAACTAAACGAACACAGTTCCTGGCGTAAGTACATCAGAGGAATTCAAGAACTCATAGTAATGGAAGCACCTGCTTCTGTTATTGAGGAGTTTAAATATCGTGCTGCCAGGGATTCATTTTTAGCGTTTGCAGATATAATGAAAAAGGGAGATTTGCAAGTTGTTGCATTTCACGAAATCATTGGTTCAGCTTTTGAAGATCTAGCAAATAAAAGGTATCGACGAGCCATCATATCGTGCCCCCCTCGCTCAGGAAAGTCAATGATGGCATCAATGTTTGTCGCATGGTTACTCGGTCGTGACCAACAGACCCAACATATTGTTGCCTCCTATGGACAACAACTCTCAGGAAAGTTTCATAAAGATGCAATCGGATATTTAAAACACCCCGAGTTTATAAAAATATTCCCTGAGTGGAAAGGGTTCTCACCCGACTCAAAATACGACATGAGGGGAGGTGGTTATATTTTACCTACTTCTGTCGGCGGTGTTTTAACTGGCTTCACCGCAGGGACTACAAATATTACGAGTCCAGGTGTGGGGGCAATGATTGTTGATGACCCGCTCAAAGATTCCACATCAAAGGCAGCTCTTGAGGAGTTGGAATCCTGGTGGGGCGAACAGGCCAGTACACGACGCACGAACAACTGGTGCCAGATGGTAATTGCCACACGATTTCATGATCGAGATTTACATGGGGTTTTGCTAGAGGCAGATGGAAGATACGATGAAGAAGAGAATCCTACTGGTTGGCGTTGGATAAACATAGCGGGAATCATAGAAACTGCTGAACAGTTAACAGAGGACCCCTTGGAGAGGGACATGGGAGAAACTCATTGGCCAAGTAATACAGCCTTTTCTGTAGACATGTTGATGGCTCAGAAACGAACAATGGGTTCGTTTGCCTTCTCAGCCTTGTACCAAGGTACCCCAATGACAGCTGAGGGGCAAATTGTTAAAGATGCGTGGATAATTCGTAATGATTCCAAAAATTGTCCAGAGTTTGATTTAACTTGGTTGGCAGTTGATTGTGCTTTCTCCGAAAAAGAATTAGCAGATGAAACAGCAATTTGTGTAGCCTCCATATCACACAGAACACCTGGAAAAGTGTATATCCGAGAAATGATCACAGGTAGACTCGGGTTCCCAGAGTTGATTGATAAAGTAAAACATTTGTACTCATTCTACAGTGCACGAGTACTATGTATCGAAAAAGCTGCATCAGGACAATCTTTGATACAAGTGTTGAAAAAAGAGGCTAAGATACCTGTTGAAGAAATGAGACCTCTGAAGTCTAAAACTACACGACTTCAAGCTGTTTCCCCATTACTGGAATTCAGTAGAGTTATATTTGTCGAAGGAGATTGGATTGACAGCTTTGTTAAAGAACTGACAACTTTCCCTTACACCAAACATGATGACAGAACAGATGCCTTTACTTGGGCATTGACTTACTACACCATGAAACTAGACACAGTTGACCGTGGTTTGCAAGACACCATAATACAAAACAAACGGTTCTATGGTGAGTTAACTAGGTCAGGATTTGACAATAAAAATGTATTCCCTAACTTAACCAGTGGAAGGTTACGTTTATTTCCAGCAGACCACAGCTATAATGACCCTGATGGAGCAGAACAACAAGACGGAACCTCCGATACACGATCATCTTTTGCCAGGGGCATTCGCAGTGGTAAAAGGAGTGTAGGGTACGACTTAGATCTATAGTGGTGATTGGTAACCACCACGATAAAAAATAAAAGTTGCTGTTGTTTACAACAGATTACCATGGCTATTTCACCAGTTGATAAAAACTCATCGCTAATGCAAGAAGACTTTGGAACCACTGTCTTAATTACCGACCCAGCTGCTGACCGATATCTTGCAAAAGCTGCAAAGAAAAACCAGGACCAAGAAAAGTTCACAAAGTTTTGCGGAGGCAAGGGGGGTTGGTCAGACTATACGGAAAGGTGGCATTAGGCGGGTAAAAGTAACTAACTGAGGCAGTCCTCCAATGTCGCAGGAATTTTCTCAAGGGGGAAGGGGGTTTAATGACCTGAAACTCATTTGCAACGAAGAATACCTTGTATCCACTGTTGATCCCCTCCCTAAAATGCTCGACTCAAAAAGTAAGCGTCGCAATCGCCGTTCCGAGAATGTTCAAATGCTTGAACAATCCTATTCCAAAGGAATGGATGTCGCCCCTCCCAAGTTTCTGACTTGGAGACAGGAAGACTTCTGGAACACCATGAAACGCAACACAGTCACACTTGCCCATGGAAGTGCTGGCACAGGCAAAACACTCATGGCCTTACACTTCGGCCTCTCTGGTGTTGCTTCCGGTGATTTTGAAAAAGTTTATTACGTACGTAGCGACGTAGGTGTAGAATACCAAAGAGGCCGTGGTGCTCTTCCCGGCGACATGTCCGATAAGATTGCCCCTCTAGTTGCTCCAATTTTTGACAACCTTCCCTGCATTATGCGCTCTCAGGGAGCTGCAGAGTACTTACTAAATAAAAAAATCATCGAGCCAATTCTGCTTGAAGATATTCGCGGGCGCTCGTTGAATGAAGCGTTCGTTATCGTTGACGAAGCACAGAACTTTCTTCCTCAACAAATCAAAACTTGTCTCACTCGTGTCGGAAAGGATTCAAAAATCTGCCTGATTGGTGACACAAAACAGACCGATATGGAGGTATTCCGTCGTGAAAACGGACTTGTTGATGCTATTCACCGGCTCCGCGCTCTTAGTGAGGTGGGTATTGTTGAATTCGGCAAAGAAGACATTGTAAGAAATTCTGTTATTGCTCACATACTCGACAGGTACGAAGACTAAATGAGAAAGGATACGCGGTTTAGGCGTCCAGATCGCCACGAAATTGAAGCTCGGCTACCTGCAGGTACGCTCGCCGATGCACAAGCTCTGGGTGTTTGGAACATGATGTTACAAGCAGATGATCCCTCAGAAGTTGCTTTCCGGTATTGTTCTTACCGGGATAGTGAGCATTGCTCCGTACCTCGTGAGAAGTTAAGGGCGATGAGAGACACAATGGTGACTGCAATGAGGGAAGCTAATCGTCTGGACCCTAAACCGCGTAAAGAAAAGAAGAAAGGAGTGCACTATAACGGGTATAATGATGGATGGATGCCCCGTCGGAAAAGCGCGTGAAGAATCCAAAAGAGTTACTAAAAAGTCACAAATTACCGTGTGGTCCTACTACTGTTAATGCCGAGGGTGTCTGTAGGAGACGGTTGAGGGATAGTTTCGACATTCTACTCGACAAGTTAACTCAAGAGACTCACCCGGAAGGTAAAGATGTAGAAATGGATGAGATAGATGATGAGTTTGAAATGAAAAAAGAAGCGGAGAAGAAACGCGAGGAAATTGAGCGGCAGTTAGAACAAGACGGCATAAGGTTTGATCAAGAGATTCAAAAGAAAATGAATGAGGAAACCCCAGATCAAAAGAAAAAACGTTTGGTAGAGGAAGGAAAAATGAAAGCAGATGTTAAGAAAGAGGTGATGAAGTACGAAGAGAAATTGATGGGTAACTCAAAATTGTTACAGGACCCTACGGGTAAAATCAAGAAACGATAATGAATCAACATGAGCAACAGAATCGGCGGAGATTTTAATCAAGAAGCAATTGAAGCTTTCCGTGCTGCTTACGCACAACAACTGAATACTCCTGACTCAGAAGAAGTTGCAAATAACTCGGGACTTCCCACAGACATCATAACTAACACATCGCCTTGGATTGAGCATACTGGACTTTGGAAATATCCCAGCGGTAAAGGTCCTGATGACGACTTAAAAACACCTTTCAACCCTGACTCTTACTACTCTAACGAGATAGTTGATGGAGATGAGGATGAGGGTGAGTTTGACGAAATAATAAATGAAATTGTGAATCAAGACGAAGAGTAAGGGGTAAAACCTTTACATACACCGGATACGCCTGACACAGATGTACGGAACCTCCTTTGACTTTAGCGGCGTTACGCTCCCCGGTGTCGGGGGTAGTATCAATGCCAGCAACGCCATCAGCGGCGATCAACTTGAAGCGATGAACAAGTCTGGCAAAAAATGGCGCCCAGGTCCAGACGGCATGATGAGCAATCACAACGAGGAAATAATCAAAAACAACGCAGCCAGCCGAGCCAAAAAGGAGTCTCTTGTTAACCGAGAGTACAACGAGCAAGCCAACGGCAAGGACGCGATGAAAGAAATTTTTGATCGCAAAAAATCACGCACTGCTTCCTTCATGGAGATGAAGAAGAAAGAGTATGGTTTTGCTGAGGGTGACTCTCAAGACTCCGAGTTGCTTTCAATGCCATTGCCCGGTGGTGCTTTTAAAGAGGCTTGCTCTTGTGCGAATTGCCCATCTTGCCGCGACAAAAAGCGTAAAGAGGCGGAGTTTCGTGAGTGGTCTACTGAGAAGCGCAAAGCGTTGAAGGAAGGTAAAGTAAAGGGAGAATTTGCAGGACCCGATATGTCATTTCCCATCTCAAGCCCAGTCGATGTGGCTGCTGCTTGGTCTTCCGTTGGTCGGGCTGCAAACCCTCGCGCCATCATGCGTAAGATCATCTCGATTGCAAAATCTCATGGGTGGGAGAGCGGTTTACCCGAGTCGGTAAAAGCCCGTCTTGCTGATGGTAAGTCGGGGTTACCGGAGTAAACCCATGGAACCCGTATCAACTCTTGGTCTTATCGCTTCGGTTGTTACCACATTATCTGGCCTTGGTTGGATAATGGAACGTAGCAACAGACGCATTGAAACAATTATAAACCACATGGAGAAAGTGGAAGTCATTTTAAATGAGTTGAGAGCGGATCTACCAGTTAAGTACACAATGAAAGACGAACATATTCGCCTTGTTGAGAAAGTAGATAAGATCGAAGGCCATATTTATTCCTGGGGGAGGAAACCTTATCATGAAGTTGAATGATTTTGACTGGGAGCGATTGCTTTCCCTGGGTTATTCGGAGAAAACTGTTAAGGAATTGAAAGATACTTACAAAAAAGGTTTGACCAAAGAAGAGCAGGATAAGGCTAAAAGCACAATCAAGAAAACAATGGCAAAGGCTGAGAAAGGTGGTGCAAGTGCCAAAGAGTTATACAAAGACTGGGAATCTGACAAGTCTTTTAACAAACGTCTGAAAGACTCTGGTAAAGAGATGCCAAAGTCCCCAGCTACTGAAGCATATGATAAAATGTATGACGATAACAGTGAATATGAGGATCATGCTGAGGGAAGTGATAAGAGTCTCGAAGGGAAATCAAAGTCCTCAGGTATTCCTGTCGGTATTTTAAAGAAAGTGTTTGCAAAGGGAATGGCAGCATGGCGTTCTGGTCATCGCCCTGGTGTAGGTGCTCAACAGTGGGCACACGCGAGGGTTAACAGTTTTATAACTGGTAGTGGTGGCGCAAGGAAAGCAGACGCAGACCTATGGAAACAGGCTCAGGCTGCCAAGGGTAAAAAGAACTAGGAGGAATATCCAATGATAGACTACGACAAAAGTCGCTTGCTAGGGTTCGGCTTCACAGAAGAAACCATTGCTCAGCTTGATTTTGCTTGCTGGGACACCCACAAGCAGGAAGGTATGAAAAAGAAAGGCAACCGTATGGTGCCTAATTGCGTACCGAAGTCAGAGCATAAAGAAGGAGACATTGCCACAGCTGAAATGACTCCAAACTACTTGCCAGAGGAGCCAGGAACTGGCCCCGCAAAGAACCCTCAAATGGGAGAACAGAAGATAAGAATGCCCAGAATGGAGGAAATAACAAAAGCTTCAAACAATAATGGTCAGTTAGCAATGGCTGCTGCACCCAATTATAACGAATTTTATTCTACCGAACCCAACGGTAGAATGATTGTTAATCAACTCCGTGTAATGAGAGAGAAAGTAGATATACTATTGGGAATGTTAGATGGCAGCGAAAACCTTGAGCCATGGTGTGCCACTAAAGTTACAAATGCAGGCACAGCTTTGGCGAGCGTGGCCGATTACCTTCGTTTTGGAGCAGAAACAGTATGAACGACGCACTACACCACAAATGGAACAATGTTAGAGATCCGAATCGCGGGTCAAACCATGAAGGTCCTCAAATTCCAAAGGACAAAGTGGATGCAAATAAAGTTACTTTAAAGCAGAGCAAACCGAGGTAGTTATGTTTGGTTCTTTCCCCGATGACGTGCTTGAAGATTTCTTTCAGGACTACGCTGAGAGAATTGATAAAGACAAGATGCCATGTAACAAACCGAAAGCCCAAGCAGTTGGTGATTCACTTACTGGGAAGTCCCATGTGGTGAAAGCATGTGCCAATGGCAAAGAGAAGGTAATTCGATTTGGACAGAGGGGCGTAAAGGGCTCTCCGAAAAAGGAAGGTGAGTCTGAGGCATATGCAAACCGAAGAAAGAGATTTCAGACTCGACATGCTAAAAATATTGCAAAGGGACCTATGAGTGCGGCCTATTGGGCTAATAAAGTTAAGTGGTAAAGGGTAAAACTAACTACATAAGTTTCTGTTCAGGTCATGCGTAAAGATAGCATAGATCAAAAAGCCATTGAGGCCGCCTATTTAATCTTTAAGGAGAAAGGGCATAAAATCGTGGACTATGATTTTTCTCACGGTCCAACCGACTATAAGCGGAACACTGTGGAAGAGCCAGAGAGTGGTTCCAAGTTACGTCAGGCTTTCAACGAGTTAACTCCTGCCAATGTAATGCAGGGTGACAAGTATGTTGACTTAAAGGCTAAATCTGACGCACTTAATCTTCGTATCGACGAACAGCAAGATAAACTCCGCGTTTGCAGAATGCGTGGAAACTTTCAGGAGTTTCATCGCTGTATGCAAGAAATGCAAAATATGATTAAAGAGAGAGAAAGTCTCGATGCTCGAATGGCAGTTTCTACCCCAGGTGGTAACGCAGGCCAGCAACAAATGACCGACTACAATCGTACATACGACCAGCACTCCTCATACAGCGAGATTCAAAGTATTGGTGATCAAATTGCTTCCCTTGAAGAAAGAATGAGAGAGTTCCTAGCGGAGTAAACTTGTGAGAAAAAGATGTTCGAAGGGAAATAGTTGTGGTGCCACCTGCATCCAAGCTTCAAAGAGGTGCGTGTTAGAACTTGGCCCCCTCATCTCAAAAGTGGTAAGCAAGGCTCGTCAGTTAGTCTTGTCAGATCGTAAAGAGTTCATAGGTGCCATGAAAGACATGGGAGCTGGAACTAAGACAGCAAAGAGTGAGGCAAGAAGACAATTTCCATCACCCTCTTCACCTAAGACTCTACCTTCTGACCTGAAGGCAGCTCTCAAAGCATTACCTCCACCTCCGAGCTCACCCAAGAGCCCTGCATCTTCAATGTCCCTACTTCCCAATGGTCGGGAAGACTTGATGGCACTTCGTCGTGAAACTCTTTTAAAGTTTATTAACGAAAAAGACCCAGACAAAAAGAACAAACTTGAAGCTAAAATTGATGCAATTGATCGGAAGTTAGACCCTCAGAATAAAATTCCCACAACATGGCCATCATTTGTAGCACCTCCCCCAACAACCACTTCGGAGGTGCGAGGAGATATTGCTCGTTTAGTGAAAGAAGCAAGTGCATCACCAGCTGAAAAGGCAAAAGAAGACCTGAAGTTACAACTAGGAATACAGACAGGGGGACCAGACCGACAGCAATTCATAAGTATATATGGGCCTCCCAACACAAATAATATCCGGAGTTTTGGAAACTTTCAGTTGGAAGACATGAAAGGGGGACTCTCGTACAGTGGACTCTCTGCTGATTCCCGGAAAAAACTTCAATCTGATATAAATCGACTATCAACAAACTTAAGAAAACTTGGTGAACCTCAAACCCCTCAGTCAGTTACATCTGCCACTGGAAACACTCGGTGGGCTCGTAATGACGCAGTAGACGCAGATAGGAATCTTGGACTAGCAATGAGACTGGGAGACAAAAAATATGATGGTTGGAGGGACAGTTATGGTTCAGGTTCTAAAAAAGTTGGTGAAGGTTCTTTTGGAACAGTGATTCGAAACCCTGATGGCACCTTTGTGAAAAGGGGTGCAGTTTCCAGTACAGAAGCACAGTTAATTAAAAGGTTGGGTGAGGCGAACTTGGGGCCTAAACTGATTGCCGCAGACATTAATGGGAAACATGAGTACATGGATGCAAAAGGTGTAAACATGCGAGATGGCCGAATTGCAATGACTGCAGTAGCTGGGTCTCCAATGGGCCAGGTAAATCCCTACGTCAGGAGAGCTGGAGAGTTTGTTCCAAACATTTACTGGAAGGCAATGGCAGATATGCACAGACTCGGTATTGCTCATAATGACGCACACATTGATAACATCCTAATTGATGACAAGGGAAAAGGTCGTTGGGTTGATTTAGGTTTAGCACAAAGTAGTCCAAAAGCAGCACTTGCAGAAGCACTAGGTACCTTCAAACCCCCAGTAGGTAAACCTTCGGGAGGTACCAGGGAGTCATCAACCCCCAAAAGTCCAACCCCCAAAAGCCCAACTCCCAAAAGTTCTGATAGCTCAAGCTTCTTTTCCTCTGGGATTGACTTTGGCGCAGGAAACTGGCAAACACGAAGGTGGGCAGCAACTGGTATTCAAACCTTGGAGAGTTATCAAAATCAACCTGCTAAACTCAGACAGTTCAAGAAAGAAATGCCTGTTCTGGGAAAAATCGTGGACAACCTGGGAGGTGTAAACTCCACCTTGAAAGAGAAGTATGGAATGAGCAACCAGGATGTTGCTGATATCTATGCACATGGTATACGATCGCCTCTCAGTAGCTATACTAAGGGAGTCTGGGCTAAGATGACAGATCAACAAGCTCAGGAATTACTTAACCAACTCTACGAGGGAGTCTAATGGAAACAACTGGAAAAGACGACGCCAAGTATATGGCACTCATGTCAAGGTATAAAGAACTCAGAAGTGAACTTGGACCAAAAGCAGATCCTTACTTACGCGCTGCTATGCTCCTCCGAGAAAATGGTGATGTTAGTGAAGATGCAGTAATGGGTGCAGCCTATCTGTAAGGGGTAAAAGTAATTCAGCTATCTTCATAGCTCTTGCCACTGCTCCTTAGCGAAAATGTCTGCTGTCAAACTGATTTTCAAACGCTCAAGTATTCTCGGAAAAAGACCAACAGGTGAGAATCTTGAACCAGGTGAGATTGGCCTCAACACTAACCCAACCGAACCTGGACTCTATTTTGAGGTCAATGACGGCAGTGTAGTTAAGGTCGGCCCTGCTGCATACTTACCTCAGCAGCCAACTCCAACTCCTTCCAGGGGAGAGCTTTGGGTAGATGGTGATATTAATACTCTCTCAGTTGGAACCGACCTAAATCAGTGGAAAAAGGTTGCAGCTCCTTTTCTAGGTGGTACCAATGGACTCACAGTTTTTGTAGGTCCTGACTACGAGTTTGCAACTGATTCCCTGGCCAATGACGGTCAAACCATCCCGTTTGTCACAATCAACCGAGCTGTTATTGAAGTAACGAAGCAAATAATTATTGACAGAGCCACTGGTGTAAGCACAGGAAATAATCGCTATCTGATCGTGCTTGCTCCCGGTCGTCACTGCGTTGTAAACGCACCTGGGGTAACTCCTGCTAATTTTTCTTACGACTTAAGTTTGCAAACCACTAAGGTAACACAAGATGTCCTTACTTCCTTTAACCCCGTAAGTGAGGGGGCTCTGATTGTGCCTCGCGGTATTTCAATCATTGGAATGGACTTGAAAAAGTGTGAGATACACCCGACCTACGTCCCTACTTACACTCACCCAAGTTTCCCTAACGCGGTAAATTATCAACAACAGTCTTTAGATAACAGTGGCATTGACGGCCCAGTATATAGCAATCAGCCCCTCTCAAGCATCTTTAGATGGTCTGGCAACACTTACTTGAGTAATTTCACCTGCCTTGATAAAATTGAAGCTCGCACTGTTGTGCAAATTCAAGAGCAAGAAAATACACAGTACGCAATTTTTAAAACGGCCAGCTCAAGTGGTTTAAACCTAAATGATTTTGTTCAAATAAATTACCTTTCTTCCACGGATCAAGTAGATTCAACATTTTCTGCTGGGACGTACTATGTTAGCCCCCTTGACAGCTTTACCTTTTTAGCATCTCCCACACCTTGGCCTCCCCTTTCCGGTCCTGCAGAACCGGTTTTATTCTCACAGTTTTCATCATCTTTTACGGTAGGCGGTACCGCTAAATTAACCGTTAGCAATATCTATCCTTACTTCATTCCGGTTGGAGACGAAAATTTTGAACTCTCAAATTATTCCCACCATCGGTTAAGCGTTTTAAAAAACGCTTCAAAAAGTCAACTTGATGACTATTATACAAAAGTTCAAAAGGCATTCCCAGGAATTTTTGGAGGTCAAGTAAATACAGGGTTAGCCTCACTCCCAGAGTACGAAATTGTTGCACCTGCAGCAGCGATCTATCCTTACAATCTGACATCAAATAGTACGGATAACTCCTCACCATATGAAAACATGGTTAATCACCGTTCCGATTACGGAATGGCACATGGAGATTACGATGGTGACTTGGTAACTGGGTTTAAGTCAGTGATTATAAATAGTGCAACTGCAGTCATTCTGCAAAAAGACCCAGTAGCGTACGAAGTTTACCAAACCAGTACGCAGGACTGGGCGACTCTTTGCACCATAATTCAAGAGCAACCTGCATACTCAACACGCAATCTAACACAAATTCCCACCGCACCCCAACTTGAGTTTCTAAACACTGCCAAGATACCAGATATTCGGTACTACTACCAAACCCTTACTTATTCGCCAACAGGTTCAGCACCATTTTATAGCATAGGACTTCCCGATCCAGAGAATGACTTCCGTCATTTTGGTTTCCGTTTAAGTGGAGTGAACTCCTTTATGCAAGCCCAATCCACATACAGCATCGGTGCTGCTATTGGTGTGTGGGCTAAGGGTGGCTCAATCATATCATTAACAAATGCAACAACAAACTTCGGGTCGGTTGCGTTTCAAGCCGAGGGCTTCTCTGGTATTGGCACTCTCGGAGGAGCTGACGAAATCAATAGAAACTTCCTTCAGACTGGGATAGTTAGACCGTTGGCGCTAACAAACGTTCAGGCGGAGTCTGACGCTCAGAAGAAAACTTTATCGCTAGGGAGTCAAGTTCAGTTTGTGGGCATTGACACCGCTAACCCCCTTGTTCAACTCATATATCTCACAGCCCCCTTCAACCCTGCAAGCATACTGCCCTACTCATTAGTTCCAGGTTCAGCTGTGTTCATTACGGACGGTATCTGTACTTACCGTGCTTTCTTTGTTACCGACGGAACTCCTACTTGCATCCTTTCCGGAAACCCTTCCGAAAATCCTTACTCCTCGGGTGGGGGTGTTTTAAGAGTCAGACTTACCGACTCTACAATACCCAATTCAGACCCAACAAGTTTAACCACGTCATTAGCTTATCAAGACGCTCCCTACATACGTCGGTTCATTGATCCTAGGTCACAAGATCAGAAATCCTACGGGATAAGTGTGTCCAACTCAGCAGTTTCTGCGCAAGCTCCGCAGCCTGGGTATGTGCTCCGACTAAATCAAACTGGTCAGAACTTATCTAATGTCTTGAAGCGAAACTTTCAATTTGACCCGGGACAGTACGGAGGTTATGCTCAAATATTCACAGTTGCGGACGTGGAAACTTTAGAGTCCACCAACTCAACAAACTTCAATAATAAAATTTCGGATGCTGCACAAGCCACTAATTATACGGTAATTTTGACCTTAACTGACTCAGGTGGTGGGTGGCTTGAGTCCCTTTATTTGACCCCTTTTGGTCAAATTCCAGATAACGTTCCGACCGGAACTTATCAAACTTACCAAAATAAGAACTACTACACAGCTGAGAATAACGTGTGGTCGGCTCTTTACTATAAAACAAACTTTTCCATAGATAACGGTCCAACTAAAGTAACTCCCAATAAATTTGACTCTTCATATGTAGTATCAAGTGTCTTAGAACGTTCCGAGTCATTACTTATAACTTGGCAAGGTAAATACGACCTTGTCTCAAATATCTTGGATGCTACTTATCGGTACTACGTGTTAAATCAAGATGCGTATGGGAATGAAGTTCCACTCCAGTATCAAGTTCCAGATTCCTACAAACTTTCAAATCCTGTCTCCTATTTCAGGGGTGCTACGCAACCTGTAACGGAATACGCTGGGGAAAAAGTTTATGATAATGATGACGGAACCTCCTCCCTCGGTTTAATATTTACTCGGGACCCCATCCCAGGATCAGACAGTTTTACCGTTGCTCCCTCTCTTTCAGGACAAGTTTATACTCCTATGAGTGCTCCGTGGGCAGCAACTCCCACTTTTGGTAATCCGGCTACAGCGACGTTTGAGGTATTGTCCGTAACCAATATAGTAAATCCTCGAGAAAGTCTGAGCGTATTGAGAGTCTCAAATCCAATTTTAACCGATGCTATTGAGTATGTTCGAGTAATTTCTATATCCGGTTCTAGTGTAACAGTACTTAGGAACTACTACCCTGTTTTCTATAACCCGTTAGGATCTACAACAAGTTCTTTGGACGGCTGGCAATTTATTCTGCAGCCTGGTACTCCCCCACCTTCTCCGACCGTATCTGTGCCCCCTCTGGTATGGCCTGCTGGATCAACTTTAACACCTTGCATAAATACGCAGTATCCTGAACCAATTACCTATGACCCTATTTGGTCCTCCACAAAAAGTGCCGTAATTCGCTACCTTTCTTTGATGGGGTACGAGTACCCTTTAATACAGGACTATTTGGTACCTCAAAACTCTGGGAATAGGTTACTCCTTAATTCGGAAACCCAGTTATCTCCTGTAGATGGCTATGCAACCGTAAACGCTTCTTACCCTGTTGAATTCAATAGCCCTTCAACAATTGTAGCCAATACACATACTTGGCAATATTGTGGTTATATTGACTATTCTAGGGGTCTTCCAAAAAACCAAGTAAATTTACTACCTCGTAAACTGTCGTACGACTTTTTAAGTACCTCAACATTTGGTGGGAAGCTCAATGTTGTTGGGTCTGATGCGACTACAGGAGATATTGTATTTGGTGGGTCTCTACGAGAAGCACTCACTGGTAACTATTTCCTAAATGACAACCCAGTTTTAAACATCACAGACAGGTCTATTTATTCTAGCCCCCCGGAAATAGAACAGCCTGCCTCAGTCCTAGTTTTCTCAGCCGACGATATTTCCGATCAATTTGACGGCCTCTCTCAAATTTTCTACTTAACTAGGGGCGGCTATGAGATTCCACCTGGCCAACTAAGTACCCTAGGTACTTTTGTATTCCTTGGCGGAGTTACCCAGATTCCTGGAGTTGCCTATACCATATCTCAAAGCAGTGTTGTAACTCCATATATTGAATTTACGGAAGCACCACTTGCTGGCACTTCTTGCGACATCCGGGTAGTGACGTCTGAAGATGACTCTCAGACTTTGGAAGTAATGCAATTTACGTTTACTCCTAGTGTTTTTGACGGAATAACCAACTCATTTGTGGTGTCGCCTACAGAGTTTTCGTTGACAAATCTAAACTCCTTTGTATTCTTAGGTGGTGTAGAGCAAAACCCTGCGGGTCCAACGCAAACAAATTGGTCTTACACTTTGTCAGAGACTGGGGGTGTAATCTCACTAGATTTCATTGGAGGAGCTCCAGAGGCTGATACAACTTATGAGGTCAGAGGAATCCTTTCTGGCTCTAAGTACAGAAGCACAGGTATTGCATCAGTGTTTGTGAATTCTGTGGATGACATTTCTGGTTTGTTTAACGGAACGACAACAGAATTTCCACTCACTGTTGGCGGCGTACCGTTAGACCCTAGCGTCGTAAATTCTCAAAATATGTTTGTGAGTTTAGGCGGTGTGATTCAACTTCCCGTCGCGTCTAGTGCTAACCCCTTATCTGGGTTGGCTTACACGGTAAGATTTAACAATGTTGTGGGAGAGTTTCAAATTGTGTTTGCTACTGCCCCTTTCTTTGGCACAACTTGTAATATCCGTGTAGTAACTGGTGTTGGGAATCAGTTTATCACTTGTCCATTGCCCCCGAATTTTGGCGACACGCCTCTTGTAGCAGGTCCGGGAGTCACAACCAACGCGGAAGGTCAGATTATTGACATTGACGCGGGGCTCATCTCCTGACCAGGGGGGTAAAACCAGTTATCAATCTTCTCGGATCTACCGAGTCGTACTCCGACATCTAGTCAACCATGGCAACTAAAATCACTCCGATTCAAATATTGAGGTCAGAAGTTTTAAATAAACGGCCAGACCCTGCAAAACTACTAACCGGACAACCCGCAGTCAACATTAATGGTACTCAACCTGGGTTTTTCTTTGCTGATGACAGTGGCACGACCCTAATAAAAATTGGTCCCTGCACCGTAGGGGCAACAGCTCCAAATACCGGGGCGACGGGAGCACCAGGTCAACTGGGCAATACTCTAGGGGAATTGTGGCTTGATACAGATGGTGACCCCTTAATATTTCCAGGCCCAACGTTAAAAGTCTGGAATGGCAGCACTTGGATAAACTGTTTCCCATCCCCCTCGGTGTATGCTACTCCCGTAGTTTCTCCAACAGCTCCAGCTTTAGCTGACCATGTTGACGGAACTCTGTGGTGGGACTCTGAATCGGGCCTTATGTACATTCTTTATAATGATGGAGCCAGCCGTCAGTGGACTCAAATATCTAGCAACACAGTGAGCTGAGGGGTCCTGAACGCCCGGATCCGCGTAGGGTAAAACCGGTTATATAAGCTTTGCGCTGCCATGGCCCTTCCTCGCCCTCCCTTAAATCCCGCGACCCCAATCCCAAACAACCCTTTCTTTTCTCCCCAAACCAACTACATTCAAGGGGCTACTGGTCCCCTCATTGTCGGGGCAGGACTTTCGATCAACTTCACGACTGGCACCATCAGCGCCACTGGTGGCGGCGGCGGCGGTGGCAGTGTTACCCTTGTCAACACTGGCGCAGGTTTGACAGGTGGTCCGATCACATCGTCCGGTACAATCAGCCTGACCACTACGGCTGTCACACCCGGCACCTACAACTTTGCTACCCTCACGGTTGATGCCTATGGTAGGCTCACCGCTGCTAGCCCCGGCGTAGTCCCCATCTCCTCTGTCACTGGATTGGCCCCCATCACCGTGACTGGGTCCACGGCGCGAGTCATTAGCATTGCCGCAGCTTCCACTGCCAGCACAGGTGCCGTTCAACTCTATAATGGCACGAACAACACTTCGACCGCTCTCGCTCTGACTGCGGCGCAAGGCTACTCTCTGCAAGCTCAAATCAACGCATTGCTAATCGCTTCCAACCTGACTCTCGCTGGCACTTTTGACGCTGCCACAGGGTTGGTGCTCACAGCTACATCTGACGGCACAGCACAAGGATTCGTTTCTGGTAACGCACTGCCTGCCCCTGCCGCTGGCAACCAGGACTACTTCGTCATCGCCACGGTTGGTGGCACCTTTGACCCTCCCGGTCCTACCGGCCCACTCACAGTGACTGCGGGCGACTGGATTCTGTCCTCTGGCACACAGTGGGACCTGCTCGACATCGGTCCTACTCTTCTTTACGCAACCACAACCGTTGCTGGTTCCGTTTGCCTCTCGACAGACGCTCTGGCGCAAGCTGGCACTGATACCCTCACTGCCCTCACTCCGGCAACTGCTCGGTCTGCCTTCGTTCCCAACGTTTGCTACCCCGCCAAGGGCGATTTGATTGGCGGCACCTCGGTTGCCAACACCCCTGTAACCGTAGCCATCGGCACTGCCGGTCAAGTTCTGACGGTTGATTCCACGGCTGCTACCGGTTTCACTTGGAAAAACGGCGCCGCTGGAACTGTCACCTCGATTGCCACTGGGGCTGGTCTTAGCGGCGGTCCTATCACATCAACTGGCACGATCGCCCTCACGAACACCGCTGTGACGGCTGGTTCTTACATCAACCCCACACTGACGGTTGACGCTCAGGGTCGCATCACCGCAGCGTCTGCTGGCGCCGCTCCGCTGACAGCTCTGACCGGCACCGCTCCGATCGCTGTGACAACGGGTTCGACTCCTGTCGTTAGTGTCTGTGCCTCCTCAACGACCGCCCTCGGTGTGGTCCAACTGACGAACGCTCTGAACAGCACCTCGGAAATACTGGCACTCACCGCTTGCGGTGGTAAGTGTCTGCAGGATCAAATCACCAGTCTGGTGGTCGCCGGTACAATCGAGCTGGCCGGTACTATCGACGCTTCCACTGGTTTTGTGGCCTCGGTCACCTCCGTCGGAACCGCTGACGGTTACACAGTTGGTGCTGTGCTGCCCGCAGCAAGCGCAACAACCAACAACACCTACGTCATTGTAACCACACCGGGCACAATGACTCCCCCCGGCGGAGGACCAACCGTAGCCACTCGCGGCGACTACTTCCTCGTTTCCGAGGTTTCGCCTGGCACTTACGCGTGGACCTTCCTCAACGTTGGTTTCGACTCCCCCGCTGCAACAACAACTGTTGCCGGTATCGTCTGTCTCGCCACTAACGCTCTGGCACTGGCTGGCACTGATACCACGACTGCGCTGACTCCTGCCGCTGCCTGCTGCGCTTTTATTCAGAAATCGGCCATCACCGCAAAAGGCGATTTGATCACCGGCACTGCTGCTTGCGTACCGGCTGCACTTGCTGTTGGCACCAACGGCCAAGTCCTTGTTGCTTGCTCTGCCGCAACCACCGGCCTCTGCTGGATCACAAGCTCTCTGGGACCTGCCACTCCTACCGTTCGCGGAACCGTTTTCGGTTGCACAGACGGCAGCAACTCGGCTCTCGGTTGCAATGCTTTGCTTGGCAACACTTCTGGCACTGGCCACGTCGCCATTGGTCTTAATAGCCTGCGTAGCAATACCACGGGTGTTAACAACGTTGCGATTGGTAATGGTGCGTTCTGTTCAAACACGGGCGGAAGCGGCAACGTCGCCATCGGTACTGCGGCACTCTTTAATGCTGTAGACTCTTCCCGGATTGTTGCTATTGGCGAAAATGCGCTATGTGCGCAAACAACTGGCGGTCAGTACAACGTCGCTCTTGGTTGGGCTGCGCTCTGCAGCGCCACTGGTACTGTTGGCGGATCCAACGTCGCCCTTGGCGCCTTGGCCGGTAACAACATCACGACTGGCAGCAGCAACGTCATCATCGGTCCCAACGTTACCGTGCCTTACGGCAACCAGGACAATCAGCTCGCCATCGGCTACAACAGCGGCCAGTGCTGGCTGACGGGTGACAGCTCGAAAAATGTTAAATTCTGGGCAGGTATTCGTGCAAACAACGACAGCCTCGGTTCATCCGGTCAGGTTCTCACTTCGACTGGCTCGGGTGTTCAGTGGGCTTCCGCAGCTGGTGCCTCTGACTGGGTCGGCGTTGGTTCGATGACATTTGGCACTCCCCTTGCCTTGACAACTGTGCTTGGAGGGTTCGTTATTACAAATGCCTCTTACAACGGGGTTTGGAAGCAGCAAATTGGTCCTAAAAATTGGAACGTGATTTACCAGCTCCGGGCTACGGCTTCCCAGGGAGCGCAAAACCCTAGCGACTTTGTGTTTACTCTTCCCCCTGGCCTATCATTTGACACCTCCAGCTTACCTTTCCAAAACACTTTCACCGGAAGCATTCAAACAAGCAGCCATGCCAACCGGCAGTATTTCCTGCCTACCTCCGTCACCTCGCAGTTTAATGCGGGTAGTAACACGGGTTCACAGTTTGGTTCAGGTGTTATACCATGGTCCGGAAATCAGTTCCGCTTCTTCATCACTGATGCCAGCCAAGGCGGCCCCAGGGCATGGGGATCCAACTACTGGAACAATGTCGACACCTCGATCAATATCGGTTTCCAATTCCAAACTCCCTAAGTTACTTCGTAAACACTCAGCCAGCCCCCGAGAAATCGGGGGTTTTTTATTGCTCAGCAACTTGGCAAAGGGTAAAACCAGTTAACGTGTTCGACCCTAGGAAAATGGCTCTCCCGATCAAGCCAAACAACCCCGAAATCCCTATTCCCAATAATCCTTTCTCTGCTCCCCTCAATCCCTACCTTCAGGGCCCTTACTTCCCCTTTGTGGGCGGTCCAGGCGTAGACCTTAGCACTCCAGGTATCCCCACCATCACGAATGATGTGTCCGCTGTGCTGTCTGCGGGTTCTGGCATCTCCCTGAACACGGTCGATGGCATTACGACTATCGCAACGACTGGTGGTGGTGGTTTGGGTACTGTTACCTCAGTCACAGCAGGCACAGGGCTAACTGGCGGTACAATCACAACCAGCGGCACGATTGCCCTGGCAAACACGGCTGTGACCGCAGGTGCCTACACAAGTGCGAACATTACGATTGATGCTCAGGGTCGAATTACTGCCGCTGCGAATGGTAGTAGCGGTGGGGTAACCTCAATTACCGCTGGCACTGGGCTGTCGGGTGGCACTATTACGACTTCCGGTACAGTTGCTCTCGCAAACACTGCGGTTACGGCTGGTGCTTACACATACGCCTCTCTCACTGTCGATGCCCAGGGTCGTCTTACTGCGGCTGGCAACGGCACAGCTCCTGTGACTGCTGTCACTGGTACTGCTCCGATCAGCGTCACCGCTGGGGTGACACCCGATGTCAGCATCGCTGCTGCTTCGACCACAGCCTCTGGCGCTGTTCAACTATACAATAACACAGACAGCAACTCGACAACACTCGCTCTGACTGCGGCGCAAGGTAAGAACCTGCAGGAGCAAATCACTGCTTTGGCTGTCACTTCGAACATCACACTGGGTGGCACATACGATGCTAACACAGGTCTAGTCAGTAGCGTAACCACACAAGGCACAACTGCCGGGCTTGTTGTTGGTAGTGCTCTTCCCGCACCCGGTGTGCTCAACAACGAGATTTTCGTTATCGTTGAAGTTCAGGGCACCAACGGCCCTAACTCCCCGACTCTGGCCCACGTCGGTGATTGGTACCTGTCTAACGGAACCACCTGGCAGTTTCTCAATGTCGGAAACCAGCCGGCGGCAGCGACTACCACCACTGCAGGAGTTGTTTGCCTGTCCACCGATGCTCTTGCTCAAGCTGGCACAGATGCGACAACCGCACTGACACCGGCTGCTGGTGCCTCGGCTTACATTCCTAAGACCTGTGTGACTGCCAAAGGCGCCCTCATCACCGGTACCGCAGCCAGCACACCCACAACATTGACAGTCGGCACAGACGGCCAAGCTCTGCTTGCTTGCTCCACAGCGACCAATGGCATTTGCTGGGGATCCGTAAGTGCTGCTAAAGCCTGTCCGGGAACACTCGGAACGGTCTATGGATATGTGGGCGGAAACGCCAAAACCGACAGCAGCACCGGTATCGGTCTCTGTTCTATGTTATCGTCCACTCCGACAAACACCCCAACCAACTCGGCACTCGGTTTTGCCACTCTCTGTTCTATGACTTCTGGCGGCGGTAACGTCGCAGTGGGAAATAGCGCTCTTAGGTCGATGGCGACTGGTAATGGGAACACTGCGGTCGGTTACCAGGCTGGTCAAGCTGCGGTCGGAGATAACAACGTGATTGTAGGAGGTTCTTCAGGATCTCAGGTAGCAGGCAATCAAAACGCATTCTTTGGGGTATTCTCAGGATGCACTCAAACCAGCGGCGACTCCAACGTATCCATCGGCCCAAATACCGCACTGGCCAGCACTACTGGAAGTTGCCAACTTGCCATTGGTTTCTCCGCCACTGACTACTGGTTGACTGGTGACAGCACCAAGGCCATCAAACCCGGTGCCGGAATCATCGACTGTGCCGCTTCCACGGGTACAGCAGGCCAGGTCTTGATGTCAAACGGCACCAATGCCATTTGCTGGGGCACTGCTGGTGGCGGTGGCGGTGGCACCGTTACCTCGATCACAGCCGGAACCGGCTTGACCGGTGGCACGATAACCGCTTCGGGCACGATCGCACTCGACACTGCTTGTGTAATTCAACCTTCGGCCTTCCTGGCAAAAGGTGATTTGCTTTCGGCCTCGGCTTCTGCCACACCTCTAGCACTGACTGTTGGCACAAATGGGCAAGTATTGGCAGCAAACTCTGCCTGTGCATCTGGTTTGGAGTGGGTAGCTAGCGGTATTCCCTGCTCTTGCATCACAGCCAAAGGCGCTCTTGTCACTGGCACCGCTGCTGACACACTCTCAACATTGCCAGTTGGTGGGGATGGCTGCATTCTTGTCGCCTGCTCCACTGCCTCCAGGGGCATTTGTTGGGGGAATCCCGCTTGCGCCATGACCAACCCTTCCACAAGGGGGATTGTTGTTGGTTGCACCACGACAAATGCTACTGCTTTAACGGCTCTTGGTGCCGCCTCCATTATCAGTAATACTACCGGTAAGTTCCTTGCTGCCGTAGGCGCTCGAGCGCTCTACTGCAACACGAGTGGCTGCAATAGCAGTGCCCTGGGATATGAAGCTCTTCACTGCAACACGACTGGTTGTGACAACACGGCTATAGGTTATAGCGCATCCTACCTCTCCACAACAGGGGGCCTGAACGTCTCCCTCGGTTACTGTTCGGGTTACAACGTAACGACTGGCTCTCAAAACGTGGCCCTTGGTCCCAACGTTCAACTTGCTGCTGCTGCCGGTAGTTGCCAACTCGCCATCGGTTTCTCCTCCACCGAAAACTGGCTCACTGGTGATAGCACCAAAGCCATTAAACCCGGCGCTGGCATCATCGACTGTGCTAACTCTTGTGGTAATGTCGGTCAGTATCTGTGGACAACTGGAACCAATAGAATTATCTGGTCGGCCTCCTCTCCCTCTGATACCCGAGACAAAGAGGTTATCGGACCAGTCCCAACCGCTTTACCGATTGTTCAACAGATTGAACCAATCACATATCGCTGGAAAGAGCGCGAGTCGGATGTTGCTCAAGAGGAAGTTATCTATGGCTTCTCTGCACAACAGCTTCAGGAAGTTGACTCCGTTCTTGTTGACGACTCTGACCCTGATCATCTGAGAATCCACGACCGCAAGATTGTTCCACTTTTGGTCAACGCAATCCAGGAACTTTCCGCCAAGGTGGAAGCTCTCGAAGCAAAGCTCGAAGCCAACGGGTAAAACCAGTTATAAGCATGTCCACGTAGAGTAATGGCAATTACAGATCCGATTCCTAATTCTCCTTTTTACTCCCCTCAAACAAACGCACTTTCTACACCTCAGGGCAATGTGATTGTGGGTAGTGGGGTTAGTGTCGATCAGTTTGGAATAATGAATGTTGCCTCCGCATTGGGGGGAACTGTAACTGCTGTAACCGCTGGCACAGGGCTTTCTGGTGGTACAATCACTGTCTCTGGAACCATTAATCTGATTCCGGCTGCTGTTGGTGTCTTAGGGGGCATAAAACCTGGGACAAACTTAACCATTCTGCCGGATGGAACCCTAAACGCTCTTCCACCTGGCACAGGAACAATCAACAGCATCACTGTTGGCACGGGTCTCTCAGGGGGTGGTGCAGGTCCAGCGGTAACAATCAATCTATCTGCAGCTTCAACTACGCAGTTTGGTGGAGTTATAGTTGGTGCTGGTATTAATGTTGCCGGCGGTTTAATCTCTCTTGCTCCTGCCTCAACCGGAAGCGTTGGCGGTGTCCAACTCGCAACTGGCGCAGAGGTTATTGCGGGAACAAACAATACAAAAGCAATCACTCCAGTAGCTCTTGCAGCGAAGGTAGCTTCCACGCTCCAACCCGGCCTCGTTCAACTTTCTGACGTTGCTAACCTGACAAGTAGCACTCTGGCTGCAACACCGACCGCAGTTAAGACAGCTTATGACGCTGCGATTACTGCTCAAACGACTGCCACCGCTGCATTACCAAAGACCGGTGGAACGATGACTGGGGTGATTACCTTTAGCCCTTCACAAACTTTCCCTGGAGTAGCATTCCCCAAGGCAACCACTAACTCGCTCGGTGTGGTTTCAGTAGGTCCTGGTTTAAGTGTTAATTCTTCTGGTGTTCTCTCCACGAGTAACATTGGTACGGTAACTGCCGTAACTGCGGGGGCAGGTTTAGGTTCTCCTGCTACGGGGAATGTAATTACAACCTCTGGCACTCTGCAGCTTTTGCCTCCGAATGGAACGAGTCTAGGTGGTGTGAAAGCTGGGGCGAATATTGCGATCGCATTTGATGGTACTATTAGTGTTCCCGGCAGCAACTTTATCGCATCGAATAATCCCTACGCTTTTAATTCCTATATCTTCCCCGCTCCTTTAGCTTCACCTGCTTTACCATTCCCTGGTGTTAATGGTCAAGTTCTCACAGTATTGGATAATGTTTTAGGAACAGTCGGGTGGACAAGTACCGGCACTCTACAGTCAGTTACTGCTGGTACCGGTATTACTGTAGTTTCCACACCAACGACAGCGACAGTGTCATTGACAACTGTCCCTTCGATTACTCCTGGTAATTACGGTGGCACAGCATTGATACCAGTTTTTGCCGTCAATTCCTATGGTCAGATAACTTCCACAGGGTTAGCCAATCCCTTTACTCCTTTCCAAACTCCCACTATAACTGCACCATTCATTCTGGTGTTAGACTTTACAACCAATGACACGAATTGGGAGTGGGTGCTTCAAGGTAATACAACTATTTCAAACCCGTTGAATGCTGTTCCTGGGCAAACAGGTCATTTGTTGATCTCACAAAACCCCTTAGTAACGTACGGCCTAACCTGGGGCACAAGCTGGAAGTTTGCCAACTTCACTCCCTATGCTGGCAACACTACACTGGCTGCAGTGGATATGGTGCAGTTTACGGTAGTGGCGTCTAACTATATTGTAGTTACAAACATTGTGGAAAATATTGGGTAGTTTACTTTTTAATTTATTTGCTATACTCACTTTGGTACCAACCAACTCTAACTAATGTCTGACAAAAAGTACGTCGTCTTTCAAATAAACGGAGGACTTGGAAAGCACATTGCAGCAACAGCAGTGGCCCAAGCCATCAAGAATAACTACCCGGACAGAGAACTGGTTGTTGTATGCGCCTGGCCAGAGTTATGGTCTCCCCTACCCTTCGTTCACCGAGTGTATCCCTTGGGGAACGCTCCGTACTTCTACGAGGAGTTCATTGACGGACGCGACACCATTATCTGCGCAAACGAACCGTATTTCACTACAACTCACGTAAATAAAACTCTTCCTCTGGTTGAGTCTTGGTGCAATCTTTATGGCATCAAATACAATGGCGAACAACCTATGGTTCGCGTAAACCCTGAACAAAAGCGAGCAATCAAAAACTTTTACGAACCCTTAATCAAGGATAAACCGTTTCTAATCATTCACACCAACGGCGGTCTCTTTACTAACGAAAAACCATACTGTTGGTCAAGGGACATGCCTTATGATATTGCTTTCAAAGTTGCTCAACACTTCAAAAAGTCCCACTTTGTAATGCAACTTACACGTCCAAAGTCTCCTCAGTTACCGGAGTGCTTTGTGCGTCATGAAGCCCTCAGTAACACAGAATTAGTTGGCCTTCTTGAACTCACCAACAAGCGCCTACTTATTGACTCAAGCCTGCAACATGCAGCAGCGGCTTTCAAGTTGCCAAGCACAGTTCTCTGGAACGCAACCTCGTCTGTTATCTTCGGACACAAACTTCACGATAACATTCAAGCTAAAGACAAACCAAGGAAGTCTTTGCCGAACTCCTACCTGTTTGACTATCAGTTTGACGGTAATGAGGGAGAGTACCCCTACGAAGAAGGCGACGAGAAGGACCTCTACAACATTGATCAAATCATCGCCTCTCTGGAGTCTCAGAAGAACGAACCAAGCAAAGGGTTTGGGTAGGGTAAAACTGTTCAAGAGTAATTTCAAAGAATAACTATGGCTGCGTTAGTCTTTCCACCATCCCCAATAATTGGGCAACTTTTCCCACCAAGCCCCGGTATCTCCGGAGTTAGTCAATGGGGATGGGACGGAGCTAAGTGGAATGTTATTCCTCCCTTTGTACGCACGAATAACCAAGACGCCTATAACGGATACGTTTGGCCTGATAACAAATCTCCTACACCTGGTTTCCAGATTACTGACAATCTTGCTGACGGCGTACTTTCTTGGGAAATCCCTGGAGGACCTTTTATCTACCTCGACGATATTTCCACACAGTTCAACGGAGTGCAAAACCTTTTCACTCTTACACAAGGAGGAGCACCATACACCCCAGACCCACTTACAAACATTATCATCGTTCTCGGTGGTATCGTACAGACTCCAGGCGTATCCTACACGATCACTGGCCCACAAATTACCTTCGCACTCGCACCAGCTCCTGGAGCAGCGTTTGTGGCAATTAGCAATCTGAACTGCTAGTAGGAGGGTAAAACCTCTTATAGAGTTGATTCTTAGACGCGATGACCTTGAATGCAGGCCAGTATTTAGCCCCACTTAACTCCGGACAGGTTCTTTCAGGGTACGCTCAAGGTGTTATAGAAGGTATAGGCGTATCAATTGCTCCAGATGGTACTATCTCTTTAGATACCACTGGGGCAGCAACTTTAGGTTTTCTAGTAAGTAGTTCCGCTCCGGCGCCAGTCTATAATTGGTCAACGATAGCTGGTGGTGTAAATTCTATTTTAACAAATGATGGAACTGGTAATGTATATTGGACCACAAATTATGTAACAACCTTTCCTGTTGGAGACCCTTTCCCACACACAGGGGCTGCAGGTATTCCGGCAGGTACGACAGCAAATCGCCCAGCTTCTCTCCCTGGTTTGCTTCGTTACAACACAGACTTTTTAAGACTTGAGTTTAATAACGGTACAAATTACTTACCCGTTAGCCCTGCAACTGGCGGTGTTTTTTCGTTTGTAAGTTCTGCTGCGCCCACTCCGAATGCTCCCGGAGATATTTGGCTGGATACAAACACAAATCAAGCCAAGGTGTGGACAGGTGTAACTTGGATTCCAACTACACCTTTAGCAACCACGTTAATTCCTGGTAGAGTTATTATAGGCGCAAACGTTCAAGTTGCGGTTGATGGCACAATTAGTATTTTAACCACCACCGGCGTTCCCGGCGCTGTGAGTAACTTAGGTGTAACAACAATCACTGACAATACCTCCTCATCAGGTTCCATTGATAGTGCCCTGTCTGCAAACATGGGATACCAGTTGCAGCAACAAATTAATGCTCTTGTTATATCAAATAATTTAACCTTTGCTGGTTTGGTAAACGGCTCAGGTATTCTAACCTACGTCTCTCCAGAAGGTAGTGGTGTAGGATTCACAGTGGGTAACCCTCTGCCCTTCCCAAACCCTGCAAACAACGAATACTTCGTAATATGTGAACAGGCTGGAGGGTTCACTCCTCCTGGAGGGTCTTACACGGTCACTACACAGGGAGACTGGTTGCTCTCGAATGGTGCATCTTGGATTTTCCTAAACGTTGGGTACGATCCCCCTTATGCTACTACGACCTCCCCCGGTATTGTGCGTCTTTCCACTACGTTGGAGACTCAGACCGGTACAGATAACACGGTAGCTGTAACACCTTTCAGTCTGTCAAGCCGCACTGCAACAGAGATTAGAACAGGTATTGCTGAAATATCCTCACAGGCTGAGGCAGATGCAGGACTCGATGACACAACTATTGTAAGCCCCTTAAAGCTACACAATGTGTTCTCGAGTGGTGCGATCGACGCTAATGACATATTGCTTAACCCTGTAATTAACGGGAACGCAAATACACAAAGTGCGTTGAATGACGCAATCTACAATGTCTCAAGTGGAGACTTATCTCTTGGTGTTACGATTAATGCCACGGGATTGGTAGTCTTAACCGCTGTCCAGGCGACAGAGGGTCAGATAGGTATGGCGGAAGTTGCCTCTCAAATTGAGACAGACGCCGGCACCAGCGATACAAAGATGCTCACACCTTTGAAGCTAGATCAATATGTTGCAGGTGGGCAAATTAACGCTACTGAGATCGTAGTAAGTCCGCCAATTAACGGTGGTACGACAGTAAACCAAGTCCTACTTGATGCAGTTTACAACGTGGCTTCAAGTAATGGTAGTGTAACAATATCAGAATCTGCTATCGGGCAGGTTGACTTATCTATTACTCAAGCCACGGAAGCTCAGTTAGGTGGAGCACAAATAGCCACGCAGGCTGAAGCCAATGCTCTCACAAATGATCTGACAATCATCACTCCTCTAAAACTCGGGGCTGTGTTTTCGTCTGGTTCGGTAGACGCTGCAGACATACTCCTAAACCCAACAATCAACGGCACCACAACAGTAGAACAGGCGCTCCTCGATGCTATTTACAATGTAACTTCGACAGACAACAGTATAACAATAGCCATAACCGCAGTTGGCCAAGCGGCAATTACTGTAACTCAAGCCACAGAGACTCAACTTGGTGGAGCAGAAATTGCTACTCAAGCAGAGACTGATGCAGGTTTATCTGATAGCGTTTTAATAACACCTCAAAAACTAGCTGGTTATATAGCCAGCGGTCAAATTGAAGCCTCTGAAGTCGTTGTTAACCCTGCAATCAACGGTAACACCAACGTCCAAACAGCACTAACCAATGCAATTTACAACGTTGCCTCTTCAAACAGTAGTGTTGCTGTAGTTGAAACGGCAGTGGGTCAAGTTGATGTTACCATAAATCAAGCTACCACTACCCTATTGGGTGGAGCAGAATTAGCTACCACGGCTGAAGCACTTGCAGGTCTTAACACTACAAATATAATTACTCCGGATACTTTACGGTCTGCGGCAGTATTCAAATCAGACTTTAATGCAAAGGGTGATTTACTCTCAGCCTCAGGTAATGACATACCTGTAATTCTTCCGGTCGGCATAGACGGTCAAATTCTAGTAGCAAACTCCCTTCAAACGTCTGGACTGGAGTGGCAGACACTAAGTGCTAGCAACATTCTCGTAACTCCCTCAATTAATGGGAACTCAAACTTACTAACAGTATTGAACGACGCTGTTTATAATATTGCTTCCTCCGACAACAGTATTGTTCTTTCACAAACTCTAACGGGTCAAGTTGATGCTACGGTTATACAAGCAACCGAAATACAACTTGGTGGTGCCCAAGTCGCCACTCAGGTTGAAACCGAGACTGGCCTCTTAGATACACTAATCGTAACCCCCCTTAAGTTACGTACAGCTGCTGTCTACAAGTCAGACTTCAACGCTAAAGGTGACATTTTATCTGCAGCGTCAAATGACTCCCCCTTGATTTTACCAGTTGGCACAACAGGTCAGTATTTAGTTGTTGATCCCCTTGCTGCCACGGGACTCAAGTGGTACTCAATTCCAAATACAACTGGCGTTGCAGGATTCGTTAGCAACCTTGGTTTAACCACAATCACAGATAACTTAACTTCTGTGGGTTCCCGTGATAGCGCCCTGTCTGCAAACATGGGGTATGCCCTCCAGCAGCAAATTGATGCCTTGGTTATTTCAAACAACCTAACTCTGGCAGGTACGATTAATTCGCTCGGGGTTCTGGTATTTGTAACAACAGAAGGTATAGCCGCTGGATTTGTACTTGGTGCAACTTTACCGGTCTCTTCTGCCTTAAACGCAGAGTACTACGTAATTTGCGAACAGGCTGGCACAATCACCCCTCCAGGCGGTGTTGCCACAGTGGTTACTCAGGGAGACTGGTTCTTATCAACTGGTACCGGTTATCAGTTGCTTGATGTAGGTTACAATGCTCCGAATGCTACGACTGCCATTCCAGGAATCGTTCGCCTTTCCACAAATGCGGAGACACAAGCTGGCCTTAACGCCACAATCGCAGTCACACCAGCCAGCCTTGAGAGTAGGCAGGCTACAGAAACGCTTACAGGTCTGATTGAAATAGCCACTCAAGCTGAGGCGAATACAGGTACAGATGATGTAAGAGCAGTGACACCGCTAAAAATGCGGACGTCAACGGTTTACAAGTCTGACTTTAATGCAAAGGGCGATGTTCTATCTGCGTCCGCAAACGACACTCCGTTGATTCTCTCAGTTGGGGTGGATGGTGCAGTTTTAGTAGCTGATTCCGCTACTCCGACTGGGTTGAAATGGCAAGTTCAGGCCGCTCCTGGAGCCCCCTATTTTGAAACACTTGACGACATTTCAGCCGGTTTTAATGGCGTTACCACCAGTTTTGGATTGGCGATTGCAAGTGTTGCGTATACCCCAAGCCCAGCTAGCAACATCATGGTGTTTCTCGGAGGTATTGCACAGACTCCAGGGGCAGGTAATGCTTACACCATTGCCGGTTCAAACATAAGCTTTGTGACTGCTCCTCCTACAGGAACCACCTTCTACGCCACCACTGTTCTCAACTAAGAGGATAGAGGGTAAAACCATTTAACGACAAATCTTCAGAATAATACTATGGCTTTAAATCGTGCTCAACTCGTTATGGGTAACAGCAGCCAAGGAGTTGTTTTACCGGGACAAATACAAGGTGTAACCCAAGGTACTGGGGTAAGTATCGCTGCGAACGGGGCTATATCCTTCGACTCCACTTCTGCTACAGGAGTGTTGAAAACAAACAACCCTACTGCCTATAACACCTACGTGTGGCCAACAACAATTGGTGCGGCTGGGCAACAACTACAGCTTGGCGCTGGTGGTGCATTATCTTGGGAAGATCCGGGCGGCATACCTTGGACTGCCAAAGGGCAGCTGGTTGTTGGAACAGGTCTAGCAACCTCTACACTCTTAAACGTAGGGTCCAACGGCTCCATACTAATTGCAGACAGTAGTACTACAAGTGGTTTAAATTACACTGCAAACTTTGTAGCGACTACAGGTCCTACTTCTGCTGCAATTTTACCTGCAGGCAATGCCGGTGCACGTCCATTAACACCTCCCGCAGGAGCCTTTAGGTACAACTCTACGAGCACTAACCTTGAGTTTTATAACGGGGCATCCTGGGAAATCGTAGCTTCCTCTATCTCAAATGACTTTGTAGAGAAAACAAGTGATACGGGTATTGCTCTCATACCTGCTGGCACAAGTGCTCAACGTCCGGTTGCAAGTACTTACGCAGGTGGGTTCAGGTTTAATAGCGATTTAGATACAATTGAGTTTAGTGACGGCGTTGCCTGGAAGCAACTTGTCATGCTAAACAATCTTACAGGATACAATGCCTATGTATGGCCTAACGCTGACGGTGCGTACGGAGCATTCCTTCAAACAGATGCTGCCGGCAACTTATCTTGGAAAAACCCAGCTTTTGTAGGAACGACTGCCCCAACTCCAGCATCGGACGGGATGTTGTGGTACGACTGTAACGTAGGATACCTCAAAGTTTATCAATCCTGTGTGGCACCTAATGGCTGGACCAAGGTTGCTGAGCCCGGTTTGCCAATTCTTACCGCCAACATGTCGGCGTCTCCAGCTTTTTCAAGCGGTTCCGGTAGTTCAGCAAGTCCTTACGTTGTTACAACCTCCACCGTAGTGCCTGGAGCTTCTGTTTTAATACCAAATACTGTCACAGTTACTGGCCTAGCTCCAAATCAGTATGTCTCAATTGTTGACCAAAATGCCGTAACAAATGGTGGTAGGTATCACTTTACAAATAATTTCGCTGACTCGTCGGGCACTCTGGTATTCAATATCATATTTATAGATGCCCCTAACTCTACTTCCGGCACTAACTACACTGCCAATATCCGAGTCGGCTATGCCACAGGTTACATTCAGTCTCTTGTTAATGTCCTTACCTCTTTTTCTATCACGAGTCCCGGATCCATCTCCGGAACTCCTGCAGCCGGTCAAACACTAACTTACATTTCTGGCACCACCGCTGGGGGAACAGCACCAATCACTACGAGCTGGGTGTGGAAAGACGACACAGGTACTACTCTTCAAACTGGGGGCTTCACCTATGTTCTACCGGGCACGGTGATCGGTAAGAAGGTGTATGTTGCCTTCTCCGCAGTTGATGCCACTCCCACCACGATTACAGCAAACACTTCTCAGACGGCCACTGTAACCCAGAGCCTATTTCCGAACTGGACAGTTGCTGCTCCCACCCAGATTCCTCAAACTGTTTCGGGTACCTGGGCAGATGGAACAACGAACCTCACTGCTGGCGGTTGCATCCTTATCTCTACGGACAACGTAACCTTCAACCAAGGTCCTACTCCTGTATCAAACGGGAACACTCTGTACATGAAGTGGAATCCGACGGGACCAACTTGCGGGGATGCTCCTTCTGGTACTACCATCACGGGTACCCTCACTGACGGCACGTACCTGAACAGTTACTCACTGCTGCTGGATCGTAACCCGAACTCTTTCGACTTCACAAACCTGACAGGTCAATCAGGAAGCACCGCGATTACTTCCAACTCCGTAACGATTTCCGGAACCAACGCCCCAGGGTACATCACTTACACCGCTGGTGCCACCCCTCTAACCTCTGTTCAGGCGTCGGTGGGCGGCGGTGCATATGTGTCCATTCCAACCTCTGGCACGTCACTAACAATTGACCCTGGCCAGACGCTGCAAATTAAGGGAACTACAGGTTCAGGTATTGGAGTTGCTTACACACTAACCATCAACATTGGAACAACGAGTGACGCCTGGAGTGTGACAACTGCGACGGCAGTTCCGACGGTTGCAACACCAATCATCACCTCTCCGGTTAACGGATCAACCGGTCTCAACCCGGGACTGAACTGCACTCCGGGGATCACTCTGTCCTCTTCCGCCTTCTCTTCTAGCAACGGTGCAGGTACGGACCATGCTAGCAGTGACTGGGAAGTGGCCTCAAACCCCAGTTTTACAACTATCGTTTTCAGTGCAACAGCAGACACTGTTAATAAAACCTCAATTCTGGTACCAATTGCAAATTTAGCCGTTTCAACTACGTACTACTGCCGAGTTAGATACACCTCTGGAACAGCTGGGGGTGGCGTTGTAACAACCTCTGCGTATAGTTCAACCGCATACAACTGGCAAACCACAAACAATTTTGTACCTGCGATTGGTACGGCGATGTGTGGGGGGTACTTTTATGGGCAGCTTATGGATTCGGGCACGAAATATAATTTAATCATTGCTCCTAAGGCCGACTCAGCGTTCAAATTAGGTCCGGTTGACGGGTACCCGGTGAACGCCGCCACTGCCAATTCACTGTACGGTAAGCCTGGCTCCGACGCTATGAATAGTGCGTCTTATCCGCAGTTTCAATGGGTTCGCAGTCTCAGCATAGGGGGTTACACCGATTGGTATATTTACTCTATCCAAGAAGCGGTAATTCTGTACCAAAACCTTAAGGGATACACTCTTGTTCCCAATAACTCAACAACCCCTACTCAGGGTGAAGTTACCGCCGCAGTTCCTCCCCTACCTAATTATTCCGACCCTGGCCCTCCTTACCAAACCACCCTTGCACCTTGGATAGCCACAACAGGGAGCGAGTACCTTAACCTGAATGCCACGAGCACCATAACTAACGGTGACACGTCCGCAGCCAACTTTGTAGGAAGGTTGGGCAGTAACCAGAACAGCGTCCCGGGGCAGCCTGTCACTATTGATCCTTTTAGGGGGGGCTATGGGGGGGGAACTGCAGCAGTGCCACCTGGCACATTTGACAGTATCTACAACCCTATACGGCGGTATGCCACTGCGTAATCAGCCCTTCCCATTATCGTCATGAACACTTTCTACTCACGTCAAGCGTCAACTGCATTCACATCCGAGCAGATGTTGAGCCTATTCGGTATTGACACCACAGTAATGTCGGTGGAAATACTAAACGATAACGGTTTTTATCCTGTAACGGTAACAGTCGATGAAACCCCGTCCTTTTTGTACTCATCTGATCTTGAGTACACTATCTCAGGAACCAATGCAATACAGGTTTGGGTTCCGGTACCCCGATCTCTGCCTATAGCTAAAGAAAACGCAAAAACCTTGATAGGCGAACAAGCACAGGGCGAGTTGGAACGCTTGTATTTCACTACTGGCACTACCGCCGGTATTTTAGCAGCAGTTGCTAGTCAAGCAGTGATTGATA
>OFSE01000060.1_pt1 | contig 39208 bp, 63 predicted proteins | sample 1543261 | NCBI WGS metagenome assembly OFSE01 (sample SAMN07774225, study PRJEB24372) | wastewater metagenome | isolation source: Exp Tend VB 50WW | collected 2016-02 | reverse complement strand
TCTTTTTCGTAGGAGCTAAGCCTACACGCCGTGACGCACCTTGTCAAGCTAGAGCTTAGCCTACACGTTCGCACTTGCACCCTACGCCTAGAAAACAGGGCGAACGTGTTTCAGCGTCGGAACGGGTCTCGCCCGCTACCGAGGGTCAAAGCGCGTCCTAGCCCGTCCTAGCGCCAGCACGAGCCTTGACGCGCTAGTGCCCCGGACGAGAGGAGGACTAGGAACAGTGTAGGCAAACGTAGCAAAGCCAGCGCCGACGTGGTTACGTCAGCGCTGGCGTGAGCTCAAGTGTGCGCGCGGAGCTAGCGTGCGCTCGCGTACGCTTAGGTGAGCTTTCGCTTATTCCGGAATAAGCTTGCGTACCCTGTCCAACACGTCGCTTACTGTAATCTGTTTCATACACGCGTGTGCGGGATGCTCGTAGCTCTGTCCGGGCGGATTATCGCATATCCCGCGCGACATTGCGGAAATTGAAGGGTCCTCTTTGAAACACGGCTGACATGCTAGTCCCTTTACGATGTTTTCATTCAGTGAATATCCGCTTGCTTCCGCTTGCGTTGACCCGAAGAGAATTACCGCATTAGTTGCATGAGGTTGACCGTCAATATCTACCCATCCGTAATGCGTGAGATGGTTGGCGAACGAATCCAATCCGATATGCAAATCGGCATTAGCCACGAGGTTGACGCATGCTTCCATATCGCCCATGTATTCGTGATTTGCGCCCGGTATCTTGATATCGCTTGCAGCGCCAATTTGGATGACGTCATAGGTAGATGGCAATTTGCTAACAAGCTCGGTCCACCTATCGGTAAACCAATTCTTGTACATTGACCATCCGGTTTGTGATTGAATCGTGATGTATTGACGCCCCTTGTAAATCTGTTTCGGGAGAGGCAAATCCAGACATGGCATGACGGCCGGGTATTCTCCGAATACCTCTTTATAGAAGTATTCGAGGAGATGACGAGTCATCTTCTTATCTGGATATCCTTCGTGAAGTGGATAACCAATGAGATTGTAGAACGTCGCGTCATGCTCCCCTAGCGGCACGTTGACGAAAATTCCTAATTGTCTGAAGAGAAATCCCAATGCTTTTTCGATGGCTGGAGACGTCTGATAGTGAATCTCCGCGTCGGGATTGCGCCGCTTCAATTCAGGGATGAGATTCAATGTCATTAGCACGTCGCCAATGGCACCCGGACGCTGAAGAACGATTCGATTTTTCTTCGCATTCAACTTGGCAGTAATGCCAGCGATGAATTTATCCCATTCAGCATCCTCGCCTTGGATATGCAATTTCGCATCTTTTGCCCACCGAAGCGCTTCGTCGAGCTCGCCGCATTGAAGGTAGCAGATTGCCAAATTGCGAGCCGGCTGGTCTCGATACTTGTTCGGTTCACGCCACAATTCAGAGTGCGGAATAAATTCTGGACTGTATGCCAAGATACCGTATCCGATTGCTCGGCGATAGCTACCGCGATTCATGAAGAGTGCGCAAAGCAGATTCCAAAACTCTGACCAATAGGGGGCTACGGCAAGTGCTCTTAGACAGATTTTTTCAGCATGCTCCCATTTCTCACTTATTCCGGAATAACAGTACGCCAGATACAAGTGAGCAAACAGCCATTCTTCCGGATGGTTGCAATATCCCATCTCGATGCGCTTCTCGTAAAACTCAATTGCTTCGAGCGGTCTGCCGCCGTCGCGATGCGTTTGCGCGATGTAGAACGCATTACGGGATGACTTATTAGTCTTCCAATCTCTTAGCAGCATACGCAAATTACGTGCGTTGGATCCTTCGCCGCTACCCGGTTTTGAGTCATGCTTGACGTAAGCCCTTTCAATTTGAAGAGTTGAGCAATTCAATCCTGGCGGAACGATTGGATACTCATGACATGTGCCTTCGTATTTGATACCCTTTCCGGCTTTCCAAATACGATGATGCGGCCAGACGCTAACGCCGTCGTTTTCAATATTCAGTTTGAAGATATCAAACTGGTCAAGATACAACGCACGTCGAATGAATTCAGGGCGAATAACTTCGTCATCTGCGTCAACCCAAAATACGTAATCGCCGCCGACTTCTTCAATACGACGCACGTACTCGTTACGAGCTTTGGCAAAATTCCAAAGTTTCCAATCTCCTGTTTCATCCTTTTCTGAAGCATCGTAGTAGTCGAACGATTTACGCTCAATCCCCTTTAGCTCAGTATGAAATGCGTATTTCGTTTTATCAGTCGACCCCGTATCAATCAAAATAGCGCCGTTGACAATTCCCTTGATAGAGCGAAGCATGCGCGGCAAATCGCGCTCTTCGTTCTTCGCGATGATTCCGGCCCACAACGTCGGAGCTTTGGTAATAGGACGAAGGATGTAATCCCTCTGTCCAGGTTCGAGTGTATACGTTTCAGCGATGGTAAATAGGTTGCTTGTCTGAACGAGTAGCTCTGTAATTGAGCTTAGACAATGAAAGAATGGATGAATGGCGTAGTGATGCTCTGAAAAATCACGCTCATGTCCAGCGACGGCAGTATCAGGCATTCGGATAAACACATATCCATCGTCAGCTACAAGCTGGCGAAGACGCGTCAACGCATCAATTGGATTGTGCATGTGCTCGAAAACATGCACCATGGTGATAAGCTGATAGCGATGCAACGTCTCGATACCAGTATAGTCCGTGACAAATTCGCTGATATGCGATTCCTCGAAATCGGCGAAGAACATTCCCACCTTCAGCTCATTGGCATATGCCGCCGCAGCGTTGATAGCGTCGTTACCAAATGACGTGCAACCATGAAACGTTTTCAAACAGTGAGCAAGATATGGATACTTGGAGCCGATATCCAAAGTGTATCCCGTTTTACTTTTCATCCAATTGACAAAAAGATTCTTAGCGAGATTTGCATTAGCTTCTTTTTCAGCGTCGCTCATGAGATGACCGAGAGACTTACCCTCTGCGTCCTTCTCGTTAGGACCTTCATAATTCTTCGGAGGCGCCGGACACTGAAACAGGCAATGACAGAAACCGCATTCCCAATACGGGGTAACTCCACGCTTGGAGCCCGTGATACGATTACAAATGGGACAATTCGGCGAAATAGAATTCATGACTATCGCTCCTAAAGGAGACCGGGCAAATTCCCGGTCTCCTGTTTACTTGGTACAGTTATCTATATCTTATTCCGGAATAAGTTACAACCACTGATAGATTGCACCTCCCGATCCGCCATCTCCGCCAGCCCTTGCAGCGCCGACAGAGGCGCCGGCCCCTCCACCTCCTGCACCTGAATTAGCGGAAGCACTTCCACCAGTAAAGTTATTGCTGCTAGCGCCTCCCGTTCCACCATTAGCGCCAGCGCCTCTGCTAGCACCCCCTCCGCCTCCTCCGCCTTCGCTTGAAGCTGCGCCACCCAAACCGCCTAGAGCGACGCCGGACGGTGCACCTGTTTGACCAGACGTTGTAATGATTGCCCAACCGCCAGCTTGCAAGAAAGGAGGGGTATTGTTAGAAGTATTCAAAGTTGACAGGGTAGGTGCTCTACCCATGCTGCTAACTGGCATTCCGCCGGCGTTTGGATTTCCGCCTGAAATGCCTTCGCCTCCCGCAGCGCCATACCAAGTTTCACTTACGCCACTACCCGTAAGCGTTGTATTTCCTCCTGTATTTCCGTTGCTATTTGAGTTAGCAGCTCCTCCTGTCCCGCCGGCACCAATTGTAAGAACATAACCTAGTCCAGCAGTAACAGCTACTTCGACTGTACTGATGATTGCGCCGCCTCCGCCTCCGCCAGCTTTCGGAGATCCGCTCATAGAGCCGCCTCCGCCTCCGCCTCCGCCCCATGCAGTAACCCGCAATCGCGTTGCTCCCGTCGGTGCGGTAAGCGTTCCGCTCGACGTTACCGACGTAGCTGTCCCAAGCGGAGATGCTGCGCCCGTTGCTCCCGTTCCGCCCGTCGCTCCCGTTCCGCCGGTATTACCCGTCAAACCAGTAGCGCCAGTGCCTCCCGTTCCGCCCGTTCCGCCAGTGCCGCCCGTATTGCCAACAGCGCCGGTAGAACCATTGGTACCCGTATTACCCGTTAGGCCGGTAGCGCCCGTTCCGCCCGTTCCGCCAGTGCCTCCCGTATTGCCAGCAGCGCCCTTGGTCGAGATACTGAGGCCAGCGCTTGCGCCGTTTGCAGGAACCGAGTTACCGCCCGCAATATACGTTACAGTGAGTGTCCGATAGGTGCCGCTATCGACTTGAGAAACGAAACGGTAAGAGCCCCACTGATTGACAGTGTTATTCGACTGAACCTGAAGAACATCGCCAGCGACCAGCGCGGCGAGACTTGCGGTAACGTCGGCGCTCTGAGCGTCAGTTTCGCTTGCGTAGATAATAGTGACGCTTGCAAGCGTCGCATTGTTCAGCCGCAAACCGCCGGCCGCAGGACCGGCAGAAGTCGACGTATCGAAGTTATACCGAAGGGTGTATCCACCCATCAATCCGGTATTGCCAGTGGCTCCAGTGCCGCCCGTTCCGCCTGTTAGGCCAGTGGCGCCAGTGCCGCCCGTTCCGCCCGTTCCGCCAGTGCCTCCCGTATTGCCAACAGCGCCGGTAGAACCAGTCGAGCCGGTATTGCCAACAGCGCCGGTAGAGCCAGTCGAGCCGGTATTGCCAGCAGCGCCGGTACCGCCAGTACCTCCCGTTCCGCCCGTATTGCCTGAGCCGGTAGCGCCAGTATTACCGGTTAGACCAGTGGCGCCAGTGCCTCCCGTTCCGCCCGTTCCGCCCGTTCCGCCCGTCGGTCCGGTACTTCCATTGGTTCCCGTATTGCCGGTATTGCCGGTATTACCCGTTCCGCCCGTCGCTCCCGTTCCGCCGGTTGGACCGCCGGGAGCGCCCGTGGCGCCAGTCGAGCCGGACGCGCCGGTATTGCCAGTAGCTCCGCCCGAAGGAAGCGGAGGAATCGGAATACCCTCGCCGGTGTAGTAAGTTTCCGCTGCACCGATTTGCGCGATAAGCGCAGTAACGAGAGCAGGAAAGTTATTGGGCGAAATGCTGATAGGAGAACGGTCCTGGAAAGCCGCTTCGCATTGCTCTGCAATCGCAGTGATGTTTAGAGCCGTTGCTGTGCGGATAGCTCCCCACTGCGTGTCATACTCCTGCGCAAAAGCGCCGGCAATAGCCGCAAGGGATGCGTAGTCAGCACTACTCGTTTTGGTCGGCTGTCGACCTGAAACACCCATACCAGCGAGTGCGCCAGAAAACGCTGCGGTATAGATGTTGCCATTATTGGGTGTGTACGACATGTCTAGTCACTCCTACTTATTCCGGAATAAAGGTCCTAATCTTTATCTTATTCCGGAATAACGACTAGCTATATCGTTGCGCCTCCGACGCGCTTAGAGTTTTATCTTTAGTACCGGGCGATAGGTTATCTACCCAGAAATTCGTCTCGTGCGATGCGGTCGGAAATCTCGACCTTCAAAGCGCGAATCGCTTTTTCGACTTCTTCCGGAGCGGCGCCGCTCTTCAGAACGTCCATTGCAGCTTCGACAAGCTGAGGATGGTCGAGGAGAAATTTGCCGATCTCGGCAGTCGTTGTAATGAGGCTCAAAGTCCACCGTCCTTCATGCATGCCCGATAATGGGCATACGCTTCGAGTCCACTATCGCGGGACATTCCGCCCACGCCATCGACGTATCGCCCTTCGCGATGACAGCGAAGGATGGTTTCGTCATCCTTGTTAGGAGTGACGTAGCTCTGAATAGGAACGTCCTTGCTTGCGCATCCAATGAGAATGAATGCGAAGATGAGAGCGATTTTCATCAAACGAGACCAGTCCTGGAATTGTTATAGATAGCGGCGATGACAGCCGCGATACTCGCCCAGAACGTTGAAACCTGCGCCGCCGCGTCGGTCTTGTACCTCATTTCCATGACGCCACTGCAAATGGCAAAAAGAAGCTGAGCTTCGGCGTCGGTGAGACCGTCCGAATACGGAATACCATCGTCCACCTTTGTGGCGAATGCCGTAGCAGCAGCCTTCAAGTTATTGTAGTTCGATTGCGTCGTAGACGTCTGCCACGATGCAACTGCGCCTTGGATGAACGCCGAGAATGCTGAATTGTAAATCTTGGTATTGTTCGCCATGGTATTTGCCTTTCGAGATTCTTGTTGAGTATTATAGCTACTATCGAGTCTACAGCTTTACGCCATGCTCGATAAGCCAATGAATGATGTAGATGAGAACGCCGGTTGACGCCAATTGCGCCAAGTAGCGATTTCGGGGCGTGGCCAGAACGCCTGAAAACAGTCTATCCAGCTTTGCCAGGATGACGTTTTGACCGTCCATCTTGTCGTTGATTTGCTTGACCTCTTCAGCGACGGTTCGGACGTCGTCGTCGAGTCGCTTTCGGTCTGTAGCGCACATCAATTCGTATGCGTCCTGACGGGCCGTAATCTTCACCACTTCCGCCTGTAGTTCTGCTTTGGTTGCGTATGCATCGCTCATCCTTCCTTACCTCCTCTTATTCCGGAATAAGTATCAGCCGTCGATACCGAAGTAGATGCCAACGGCTACTTGAGTAGCGAAGAAATTTTCAATCAAAATCCTCACGGTACCAGGACCAAGCGGAGTCCATGAGTCATTCAAAGCGTCAGTGATTGATTGAACGTTACCAGCGTTATCAATCTGCGAAATTCGTACAGCCATAGCAGGGATAGGCCCGACGCCTGCACTGTACAGTCCGCATGTTGCACGGACAGACAAAACGCCAGCATTCACCGGAACCGCAACGTTTTGAGTGCCTCCTGCTCCAGCAACTGCATACGCCGGGTTAGGCTTGTAATACGGCGGATTACTGGTACTGCCGCGCGTGCCTCGAACGACGTTTACCGACGCTGTATATTCTTCAATCTCCGGAGCAAGAGCATTAGGAGAGACATCTCTGATTTTGATTGATACATTCTGACCAGTACCTTGAATTGACGTACCATCAGCGATGCTAATCAACCGTCGAATCTGATTACCTTCTACTGACCATGTCAATTCAGCTTCAGCCTGTTTACCTTCCAAATTGCCAAACAATTTGAATTGAGCAGTGTAATTGGTTGGTGAATCGTGAAATTCACACTGCAAAGAAACGCCGGCCTGAACGGACCGATTAGCAATCATTCTACCGCTTGCGGACCACGCCTTTTTCATATCACTATTCTCCTCTTCGTTCGTTGTGAATTCAGCGCAGCCTACCAATGCCAAAACTGACAATACAAATACGATTAGCGTCTTCATCTTTATTTACTCCCCTTCAAGTAATACCTACGACAATCGAAGTGTGTCGCAGTACCATGGTTTTTCGTCACGTTTCCTTGACGTGCATATGGAACGCCTTTAGCAATCGGTTTCATGCACGCTACACATGTTGCGATAACGTCGCTAATATCCACGATGAACGGCTCGACGTCCACGAAGTCATCAACGTTGAAATCATCGGACCTTGAAAACGGTTGAGGATGCGGGTCCTCTTGCGTTCCCTCGGCATCGGTAACGTCGCCCTCTTCCCCCTTTGGGTAGATTTGAAATCCGTGTTTGAAGATGAGTTGCGCTGCTTTGAGAGCAGAGCTTTCGGCTTCGTTTCGAGGGGTATTAGGATGTCCAGCTTTGAATATTAGCTGACGAACCAAATCAATTTTCGCCATAATCTTTATCTGTCTTTTGAGTTACTTCTTTTTGAGACTAACCACAGTAACCGCTAGTGTGGCAACGGCTATTCCAACTGCGGTGTACGGACTAAGAATGATGTTCTTGAGTCTCCTCTTACTCTTCTTGAGTTTTTTCTTCAGAGTACGCTCTTTAGGGTCCATGATACTCCTCTTATTCCGGAATAAGTCAGACTTGCGCGCTAACCTTCTTCACGAGTCGAAGCCCCTGCGAATAGTCCTTCCAATCATCTCCCCCTGGGTTTTTCTTGGTAACCCTTCCATCGTTGTGTCCCCACATCATATCTTGAATGGGTTTTCCGTTACGGCGATGCCAACCGTAAATTCCCAACGTCATTTCCCCGGCATGCTCGCCAAAAGGAATTTTGTCGTAGATGATATCCTTATGCGTTCCACCCAAAAGCTTGTATTGCCTGTCAGGGTCCGCTTTCTCAATCTGCCGCTGGATACGAGCCAACTGGTCAATGTTTGCCTCTAGCCCAACCGGGTAAAGAGGATTCATTGAATTGTACGTGTAATCGTTCGGCGGTTTGCTTGACGGCCCACGCTCCAACGGGTCAAGCTTCAAATCAGCAGCCTGATAGATAGCATCTACCAGACCTTTGGTCGGCAGCTCGTAACCTTGCGCTTTGGCAATCTTTGCGGCTTCTCCGATTCCAACAGGAGCGATGTAGTGAGGCGCAACGAGGTACGTCTCACCTTGGTATTGCACCGGATGCCAAAGTTTGAAATCGGGAATGGTAATCTTGCTAGCGTCCTTGACTCTCGCAATTACCTCGTTCTCCAATTCCTTGTATTTCGGGTCGTTCTGCGGAGGCAACGGCTGCGCCGGATTCTCACTCTTGGGATAGCTAGTACCCGCAATTGCCAATCCGCCAAGAACCAACGCAAGAGTGAGAGGGTCCATAATCATCTCCTAGACGATACCAATGTTGGGAACGAGAGCTTTGAACTGGTCATAGGTCAGGATTGAGCCGGGTACGGTACCCTCGATTTGCTCGATCTTGTCCTGAACCAATCGCATCTGACTTGGAGTCAAATCACGCATTTTCGTGAGTGTGCTGATACCAGCAGCGTTGGCAACCTCTTGTGCGTACTCATCAGGACGATTTCCGCCGTCCGTTTTGGGCGCGTACACATTGAAGGCCTGAGTGATGTTCAGGTTCGCATATCGCGGAGTATCGAGATACTTCGCAATCGCATCGAACCCGGTTTGCCGATTCGGAAAAATCAGGAAGTTATGCCATCCAACTTTCGGGTATTGCCCGTAGTTGGGTTGCGGCCCCGTGATGTTACCTGGGTTGTTATAGAGCCAGGCGTATGAGCCTTTACCGCTTTTCATGTGCGGCTGACCTTGACGCACTTCGTTCTCGTAAAGAACGAAATGGTAGATTTCTGTACCGTGACCAGCGTAATCGTTCGGCGCAGTAGTCCCAAACCATTCACGCTGCGGAATGTTGGAGGCGTATGATACCCGTCCATTCCAGAACCATAGCGGCGTACCAAAAGAAGGATTCGGCGGCTTCGGATTCGATGGATTCATGGGCTGACCTGTTGATTGTTTAGGGTCTGTAGAGGAAAGAATGATGGCAGTAAGCGCTAGCAAACCGCCTCCGATGAGAAGTTTCTTCATATCTATCTCTCCTCACTTATTCCGGAATAAGATTACAGCGGAGTAACTGCCTGAATGGGAACCATGACTCTCGCCGACGGAATGCCCGGCGGCAATAGGACCTGACTTCCCTGACTGTCAAGTGTGGAGAGAATCGTTCCGGTTACCGTAGTAGCGTCACTGGTAATAACCTGTAGAATGAGCGCTTGAGCGCCGACGCTTTGAAACGCTGCACTCATTGAAGCCGGCATGAGACCAGCCATTGCACCGATAGAAACCTTGACCTTCTGACCGGGCTGATATGGCTGCGCCGTAGGAATCGCGGGGACTCCGGGGAAATTGGGGAATGTGCCAGGATTCACGGGACTAGTCGGAAATCCTGGCGTAGGAAACGGCGATGGCTGCGGCTGGGGCTGAGGCTGAGGCTTTGAGGCCGACTGGTCTGCAAAGACCTTGTATCCGAGAAGACCAGCCGCGAGACCACCGAGAATGTAAACGAGAGGTGCCATTTGAATCCTTCTTTTTTCTTTCTTATCGGTAATACTTATTCCGGAATAAGTCGCGGCGTTTGGTTTCTTGCCATTGCTGATATTCCAAGTAACAAACGGTACCGAGTAAACCGATACCAATTGCAATGATGACGGGATGCTCTTTAGCGACCTTTATCGCGCTATTCAGAATTGACGGCGATTCATCCGCACCGAAAGCGGCTTCAATATCCGCGTCAGTCAGTTGCATATCTTGACTCATGATTACGCTCCTCTCGCAGTAACCCACGCTTTCATATTGGCCCAGAAGCCGCGTTCTCTGCGGCTCATAGCTAGACGTCGATCTTCAGCCACGCGACGAATGCCATCCGCTGCGCCAGCGCGCATTTCGCTATCACCGTCAATCATTCGCTTGACGATGACTTCCTTTTGCTGGTCGCCCGCGCCTACCAGACCATTGGTCGCGAAGTATGCAAACGACTGAGCCGGAGTAGCTTTCTTGTTCGGTACAGTAATCACCTTGCCTCCCGTGACGATTTTCTTGGGAGGCGGGTTTTTCTGACCGGGCGCATGTGCAGCAATCTTGTCCTTGCCGATGAAGTAGGCAAGAGCCGAATCGTAACCCTTCTTACCTTCAACGGGCAGAGCTTTACGAATGGCCATGAGGGCAGACTCGTCGACCTTGTTACCTTGCATGATTCCGGAAGCGGCTGCAAATCCCTTCTGAAAAGCAGGATTCTTGGAAATCTGCAACCCCTCGGCAAGTGCCTTATTGCCAGCGATAACCTTGTCGCCAAGGTTGGCAATCTTATCGATTGCAGCCGGCGCAGAAACAGCCTTCATCACGGTATCCTGCATTTTGCGAGCGGTGCCAATGGCTGTACCCACTTGCATCGCTTTCATGATTTCGGGACCAGCAAGCTTCAGCGCATCGTCAACGCGTGACATAAGCACTTGCTCGACCTTTTGACCGCTTGCGAGTTGCTGCGCCGCGCCTACTCCGCTAGTCAGCAATTGACCTGCTTTGCCCTGAACGCCAGCGAGTTTAGTAACATCGCCAGTGCGAGCCATGAGAGCACGGTCGACACGCTTTCCACTCGCAAGGTCGCGCGTGAGCATTGCTCCTGACTTGATAGCTTCGGCCGCACGTCCCTTGACGCCAGCGATAGCGGTCAAATCGTCCACTCGATTGAGCAGAGCTTGGTCAAGGCGTTTGCCAGCTACAAGGTCCTTCGTCAATGCAAGCGCCGCACCGATTGCCGCTTTGGTTTTATCGTCAACCGGGAGCGCTGCAATGCCGATTTGGTCAAGAGACTTGCCGCGTACCGCCGCTTGCGTAGCGTCGAAAACGGCTTTGGCGATGTTACCGCCAGGGATAGCACCCTTTGCAGCCTCGATCGCGATATCTGACCATCGCTTTCCATCTGCCAATGCTGCGCCCGCTGCAATACCTGCTCCCACGCCAGGACCAACAGCAGGAATGAAAGAAACAATGCTAGCAGCATAGGGCGCAACCGCCTTGTAATCACGAATCTTGTTTTTGAGGACAGAGATAGCCGCACGGTCCACGCGTTGACCGCGTGCTACGTTGTGAATGGCATTCAGAACGTGGATTCCCGTAGTCGCTCCGATAATAGAGCCAAGGATGGGGATTCCAGAGATTTTCTGGATACCCTTATGCAACTGGTCACTAGCGTGCGCCAGATTGTACTTACCGATGCCGGTATGGGTTGCGAGCTTTGCGGCGTTTGCAACGGTGAGCTTTCCAACTCCGACTTTTCCAACGGTCTTCGCTCCGGCTTGAATGGTTTTTCCGGCATGCACGGCAAGGTCGCTAGCCGTATTCTTGACGGTACGGCTAACGTCCCTTGCCACGTTTGACGCGGTCTTTTCAACGGTACGGAATGCCCGCTTCCGAGTCTTATCCGCGGCGCGAGAAGCGTTCGCAAGAAATTTTCCAAGGCCCATTGTGTTTCCTTTTCCTTTGTTTCTAGCGAACGCTTCTTCGACTTATTCCGGAATAAGTATTAGGAAGTGCGAGACTTCACAATCGCGGTAAGACGCTTCAGGCGCGACTTCAGAATGGTGAGCGGCACATGACCGCCCTTCTTCTTTCCACTTCCCTTCAAGCGACGTCCCTTGAAGCGCTTGACGCCGCCCTTATGGACGTAAACGGCGCGGTCGGAGATCGCGCTATACGACCCATCGGCGAAGTGCAGCTTCGCCTTACGACCACGCTTTCGATGCGGTCCGTACATCACGGTACCCGTACCGTAGTCGACGCCCAAAACGGGAGTCTTCTTCTTCAGCCCTCGCTTCTTCCCGAAGTATTTCGCCTGCTTCGCTGACATCTTCTTTTTCGCCATTGTCTTCTCTCCTATCAAAACTTCAGCATTTCACGTAACCCCTGAAGCGATTCGCCTCCGGCGTCACGCACGAAACTTTCGCCCTTTAGGGCTGTTTGATAGCGCCGCATCATCAAACCGTAAATTTGAAGTGTAGCGCTACAGACATCCGCAGAGTCTGGAATCGTCGGAAGCGTTACACCGAAGTGCGCCGCCAGCGTCGCGATTCCTCTATCAGCGATTTGACCAGTAATTAGCATTGGCCATGCTAACTGTTTTAGGTCAATCCACGCGCGCGTAGCGAATGGGTCGCTGAGCGTATGCGCGTCGTGCTCGATACGAATGAGAGACTTGGTAATCTCCGCGTTGTATGAGACTAGCACGCATGGTTTCTTGTCGTCGATTTGCGAATACAGGTTTCGCAGGATAGCATCTGCCGATATGGCAGGAGTGACGCGAGAGGTAAACGCATGTTGGACCTTGCTCGGATGATACGGGCCAAAGCCCGGAGCCCGTACCGCCGAGATTTCAGAGAGACGCGCTGATTTGGATTGGTCCGTTGGCAGCGCGTAGATGAAAATATGGTCCATACTTTGTATCTCCCGTAGGTTGACTTATTCCGGAATAAGTTTCAGCGAGTGATTAGATTAGCTTTACGCTTTACCGTCCATTTCAGCGAGAAGGCTTTTCAGGTTCCGCTTGAAATTCAAGATTTCGGCTTTTGACCATTTCTTGAGTTTCCGCATTCGCTTCTTCAGTTTCTTCTTCGCTGCCATGTTACGCCCTGATTCCGTGCTTGCGACGACCGCGGAAGATTTCATTACCGAATCCCGGAAGGCCGTCGACCTTCAGGAAGTCAGCCGCCATCCAACCCGTCTGACCAGCGGGGGAACGCACGTTGAACCATCCCTTGACCGAACCGGCGCCAGGCGTCGGGATCGGATTCAGAATGCTCACCTTGTTACCATTGAAGAGTCCGACGATGATTGCGCCGCTCGTCGAAGGACTCGAACGAAGGTTTGCGCCGGGAGTACCGAGAACGGTAGCCGTGAGACCAGCCGACGGACTCGGCGACGGCGGAGCGACGGGAGCCTGCGGAAGATTCAGAGTGTTCTGAAGCAGGTTCGCCAAGTCATTCGCCGTAGGCGTAGGGCCGGGAGGCTGCGGGAGATTGCCGCTCGTCTGAATAAATTCAGCCGTGGCAAAGCCGGTCATGCCATTGGGCGCAGTGACTCGGTACCATCCCTTGGGCGCTCCGCTCGTCGGAGTAGGGTCGTAGCTGAGAATCTTCACGACGGTGCCGCGAATCATTCCGAACATGACAGTACCCGAGGTATTCGGCGCACTGCGAAGATTGACGCCGCTCGGCGCAATGACCGTACCCGTTTGCGCATTCGGCTCGACGGGCGTCGGAGTAGGGAGAATCGCCGGAGGAATCGGAATAGGCGACGGAGGAAGCGGAGGAAGCACGCCGGGAGGCGGAATGGGAATGGGCTGAGCCGACGGAGGAATCGGGATGGGCTGAGCCGGCGGACGCTTCGGTGTGGGCGTAGGACTCGGCTTGATGAGTCCAGGAATCTGCGTATTGCTTGGACGCAGATTGCCAGGAAGCGGATTGTCCGCATTTACCGGCTGAAGAGTACCGCCTCCCGCTGCTGGAGCGGGAGCAGGCGAACTGCCGCTACCGCTAGCGGGAGCATCCGGCTTGAAAAGAGCATAGCCAAGCGTACCGAGGCCAGCGGTGATGAGAACGGGGACAATGGGAAAAGGCATTTTGCGACTCCGTGGTTTGCGTTTCCCGGCTTATTCCGGAATAACTTTACGCGTGCAGGATTTCGCCGTGGTTGTCTTCGACAAAAAAGCCGATGGCCGGACCAACAGCGATAATATTATATCTCTTGTAGTCGCCATCTTGACCGAAAATCCATGCGGCTTCGGAGGAGGATTCGGCGTGTACGTGGATGATATCCACGATTATCTTTCTGCGTTTCGTTCGCTTGTGAACCACTACTTTTTCACATGCGATAGCGTAAAGCGTTTTACCGTTTACGTTGGTAAGGTCCTTAGTGTGTACAGGGCGAATCATTCTGTAGGCTCCCCTCCCGCTTCGAGAAGCGGATTAGCCTTATCCGAGGCTTCGAGTGCCCTCTGACGATTTTCCTCTTCCTTGGTCTTCTTTGCTCGGATTTGCGTAAACCGTTCCATCAAAGGACCGGCCAATTCAGGTTTGACAATGGTTGCGAGCAATTGAACCTGCTCGTCGCTAATGTTTTCAACGATGGTTTCCATCAACACCGTATCATGCTTGGATTGAGGGAAAACCTCTTTACCGAGAATGGTATTGATAAGTACGGGAGCGTATTCGAGGAATTTCCTACGCTCATCCGAAGCACGCACAAAAGCGGCTTCCTTCATCTTGTGTTCGTGAGAGCGCGTGGCCTGCTCCACAAGAATCTCTTTGAACGCGCTAAACATCGCGCGATTCTCGCCAAGGGCTTCCATGAGCATTTTTGATTGCATGCTCATGATGCTCATTGCATGCTCATCCATCACCGATTGTCGGCGATAGACTTGAGCGATGAGAGCATCTTGCGTTCTCATTGACTGCTGAAGTCTGCCAGTTTCGGTAGGCGACTCCGTAGTTAGCCCATTCATCTCGGCCATTGGCTGAATGGTAAACGGCTGGAAAGCTTGTGGCTCAGCCTTGCCGTAAAACCCGAGTAGCTGGAACGTCTGAACGCCTGGCAAGTCCTGCGAATACGCTTCGGCTCGATTGCGAAGCATATTGGCTAGGTCTTTGAGATCGTGAGTTTTGCCTCCTCCGAATTTGATAGAATGCAGCTCCTTAGGTTGATTGCCAACCATGTGAACCAAAGATACCTGACTACACGGTTGCTCTTCGACAGTTTCATTGATGGTTTCACGGAGCCAGGTTTCCAGACTTTTGCGATTACGTGTAGCAGCCATTTCTTATATCTCCTATCTGACTTATTCCGGAATAAGTTTAGAGTTTTTTGATGTAGTGGAGTGCGACGATAGTGGCAATGATGCTGCCGCCAATCATGAGACCCGTCGGTGAGAATACAGCGTTTTCGGCGCCCTTCTTTGCAGCTTCAGATGCTGCGTCCAGGTCTTTGGTTGTTGCATCGAGATTCTTGAACAACGCACCGTCAATGTCAGTGTTGAAATCGCCTCTCGGCTGCTCGGGATACAGAATCTGTTTACCTGTTGCGCTTTCGATGCGGCGGGTAATACTCTGAAGGCTTTTCGGGTCCTGCTCCTGAAATTGAATGAATCCGAGCACTTTCTTGTACTCATCTTCGGTACGAATCGCGTTGGACGGAAGAGGAAAACCTCTTACCGCCGCAGCCGTCAAAGCATCAGCAATTTCCTTGCGAGCTTTTGCCCACTTCGCTTTGAGCGCAAACCAATCTTCTTGGATATCAACTGGTTTGGGATTCATCGCGTCAAACGCAATACCAGTGTCCTTGAAGCGATAATCGGCAATCGCAAGCTGGTCTCGCGTTTCGTCGAGAGTGTGACTACCGAGAATCATTCTCCGTGCTCCCAAGCAACGATAGGACTGTATACTGCCAGAGACGCAGAAGGATGACGCACAATCTGAAGAGCCTTAGCCTTTCCAAGAGTGCGACCCAATCGAAGGGCTTCGCGTTGCTTGTCCGTGAGACGCGCGCTTAGCTGACGATGCGACGGGTTATCATTCCACGACTTGAAGCCGTACTCGAAGAGTCGACGGCGATTGCCTTCCGCTCCGAAAGAAGCGCAGATGCGCTTTATTCCGGAATAAGTGATTTGCGGTCCGTTTGCCAGCATGATGCTTGATTGGGTATCAGGTTCCACACTAGTTTCATCTTCAGCGCCAAATGCAGCGCCTACAGCGTTAGACTTTGCGTAATTCAGCATATACTGAAACGCTGAAACAGCCGGCCTATACCCTTTGAGAGCGTTCTCGCGCGTGAGTGCAAGAATCGCCATAGCGTTTTGGTCGCCCTCGCGTGCGCGAATAACCAATTGCTCGGCGGTCCGCTTTTGACGCTCGAATAGCCCCTTTTGACGAAGGATATTACGATGGGCGCGCATGATAACGGGGAGATGCTCCGCGCCGATATCAGTCACGTTACGAGGCATAGCATCACAATGAAGGATGCTGCACCCATTGCGTGAAACGCAAATCGTCGCACTTCGCACTTTCCCATTTTGCATATGGGACGAGGTAAGAGGGAATCGAATCTCTTCGCCCTCCGCAACCATCTCTTGCGATTGCTCTTCCTGCGGCTGCTCCTCTTGCGTTTCTTGCGCCTCTTGCGGCTGCTCCTCTTGCGACTGCTCCTCTTGCGGCTGACCTTTTTCCTCATCAGAGGCTCCCCCACCGCCTCCGCCGCCTCCGCCAGAAGCCTCCTCATTGGGAGTCTCGGTTTCCGCCGCATTCGCAGTGACTTTGCCCGCAGTGCGGATAGGCTTTGGGCGAACCTTTCCCGCAGTACGAATCACTTTCACTTTTTTGATTGGACGAATGCGGCGGAATTTCATGGGTTAGCTCTCTTCGGCGGTTGAGTCTTCGTCAGAAGTATCGCCTTCTTCATCGTCCGGATTGGGCTCCGGCATTTCTTCATCTTCGGTGAGAGGCGGAATGTCCTCTTCATCGCCATGTGCAGCCACTTGCACGACCTGCGGTTGGACAGTGGGAATTGGCGGTTGCTGAATTGGAATGGCCGGTGTGACCGTCGCATCAGGCTCGATAGCTCTCAGCTTTGCGGCATGCTCGCGAAGGGCCGCGGCCGAACCTGTACAGCCTTCACGTTCGTACAGGTTTGCGACTGCAAATACCTTGTTTGCATCCTGACATTGCAGAGCCTTTTGAAATGTCACTTTACGCTGAGCTTTCAGCGCTGGCGGCATTTCCCGTAGCTTTGCCCGCTTTTCCAGCATGTCAGCATGAGTGGGCAACCCTTGCGCCCTGAACGCTTTGGAGAGTGTTCGCAACTTTTCAGGGTCGCTTTGACTCACCATTGCATTTTCGTACATCTCTTGACGTTGCGGGGTCAATTCACCGACGCCGACAGTTTTCTTGTCATGCTTCGATTTTTGATGATAGGCGACGCCTACCAAAACAGTAACAGCGATAGGCAAAAGCGGGAGCGGCATAGGGATTGGTCCTTCCTTCTAGGTTTATTCCGGAATAAGTATCAGGGAGAGACAAGCTCCGAGATAGCTTCAGTATACGCAGCCTTGATACGGTCTGCGATATCCGAGTAATCGTTGTCCGTGGTGCTCGGCGAATACCTCCCGGACATTGCGCCAGCACAAATGCATTTCAGCAAATTGGGCTTGACCTGGGTTGCGCTCTGAATGGTATTCGACGCCGTCGAAACGAGCATCGTAGGCGTTCCGGAGCTTGTCGTGATGGTCGAATCGAAGGCAATCTTCGAGTCGACCTCACGCGCAAACGCCGCCGCTGCATTGCACACGGCAGCGTAATCGGCCTGAGTCGCCGACTGAAGCCACGCCTGAAGATTTCCTTCGAGGAAGCCAGCGAGTGCAGCGTTGAAGAGGCAGTTGTTATTGTTAGCCATGATTGTTTTCCTTCGCAGAGGTGAGGGGACTAATCTTTAGTAAAGGGCGTTAGTGCCCATTCCGAGGACTTTTGAGGGGTCCTCGAACCCCTTCGCAGTCTGCACGAGAATGTGATAATTGGTATTACCCTTTCGCATCTTATTGCGTTCCGGGTCCACCCAACGAAAAACGGGGAGTGCTTCGATGCCGCGCGCTCTGTATTGAGCAATCAATGCGGCACTAAGACTTTTACAATCGCCATAGCCTCTCTTATAGAGCGCTGGGATAGGGTCCCATACACGTGTCCTTGCGTAGAACACGGGCGCATCATTGGAGTAGGGCGCGCTACCGTAAAGAGGCCGCACGTCCTTATGACGGTTCAAGTATTCGGTATTGATATCGGTAAGACAATCGAGAAGGATTCGGAGGACCCGACTATCCTCTAGCTGAGTTGAATCAGAATTGAAGGCGTAAGGTAGATTGAAAGTAACGCGATCCGGATGAAGCTGAGACCGCGAAAGTGTGCATTTCCCGTAAGCACCGCTGCGAGAGTTGTGAGCTGCCGCAGCGGTGTTAGCTGAGTCGCGGCGATTGATTCTATTCACCGCGTTATTCAGAATCGCTTTCACGGCTTCGTATTCACTCACCGAAGAGTTGAATCCGAGCACATGAGGCAAACTAAATGAGATTTGCATGACGTTCTGGTTTCAGCGAAAGGGAAACCCGGAAACTTATTCCGGAATAACCTTTAGTACGTTACGCCCTAACCATGGGCGACGGGCATCAAGCGATGATGCTTGCCGGTCCCTTGAACGAGACGCAGAACGTGTAGGCCGTCGCGCCGACGAATCCCGGCGGAACGAAGCCGGTGTATGCGCCGAGCATCGTCGCACGGTTTGCGGGAGTGAGCAGCGGCATGTCAAGCGACTGACCGACGCCGTTCGCGTTGAAGTCGAACGCATCCTGGATACCGCCGACGGTAACCGAGACGTTTGCGACCTTGAGCTCCGTGACAGTCGCGAAACCGTACGCCGGAGCATTCATGGTGACGCGCTGAGGGCGGATGTTCGTGTCGGGCTGGCCAGTGGCCGTGATCGAGGCAGCCGTGCCGAGCACGATTGCCGCGTTGATGCCGAACACGTAGCGCTCGACCTTGACGGCGGAGCCCTTGTTCGGTTCGAGGAGACGTGCACGACGCGCCGTATGGGCGCGAGCCGCCTGAAGCTTCTTGATTGCGTTCACGGCAGCAGCCGGAGCGATGCGCGGGCGAGCCATCGGACGGCGAACCATCCGATGCATCGCAGCAGCCGGCGCAGCCGCGGCAGCAGCAGCAGCGCCGAAGTCGTAGCCGAAGGCTTCATCATCGCCGAACTGAAAACCGTAGTCGTCGCCGTAGTCATCGCCGTAGTCGTCGCCGTAGTCATCACCGTAGTCGTCGCCGTATTCGTCGCCGAAAGCGGCTTCGGGACGCGGCGGCGTCGCGCTGACAGCCATTGCGCCCATGAGGATTGCGGTAGCGCGGTCGCGCATCGCAAGATTGCGGGAAGTCGTCTGCATGATGTTGTTTCTCCGTGTCACTTGGTTGACAGTAACCAAGTCTTTAGGCGTTTAGTCGCCCGAAGCTTTTGCGCGCTCTTTATCGCGCTTCTTTTGGGTTTTACCCTTTGCGTTCAACCCCTGATTCGCTTTGGGGTCTCCGCCGTTCTTACCGTTCAAAGCGGCAATGCGTGACGCCTCTTGCGCCGCGAGATCGGCAGTGTGCTTTGCCTGATCTTCTTTGATGCATACATCAGCCTGAATCATCAGGCTACAGAGTAGTTGAAGACCAGTAATTCCTTCAGATTCCTTTGCAAGCAAGTCGCCGCGAAGGAAGGGACGAAACGGATTTGGATCATTCCGCATTCCAGTTGCAATACTGTACTTCGCTTTTAGCGAGTCGTCACTCTTCGTGACGCGCACCGTCATGGTACAGCCGGCAATCTGAGCGTCGAAGTCTTTGAGTTGTTTCCAGGCCATCGATTCCTACTTTCTATTTCGTATTTGGTATTGAGAATCGCTCTTATTCCGGAAAAAGCTACTCAGGACTATTCGCATCGGCGGAAGGACCGCAAACACCGATGCGTACACCTGGGTAGCTTATTCCGGAATAAGAGCTTATGTCTCAGCCCATGAAACGCTTGGAACGCTCGCCAGCGAATTGACCCGTAGGCGAGCGCAGAACTTTGCCGTTACGGACAACGGCCTGAACGTCTGCACGATTGACAACCACTGAACCGAGGGGAGTCGGCGTGGGAACCGTGCCGAAGGCCACGATAGGGCCCTGAAGTACATCCTTGTTTGCGCCAAGAACCGAAACCAAAACGGTCGCGGTTCCAGGGGGAATCTGTCCGGGCGCCATGCCCTGGGAAAGGCTCGTATTGCTACGAAGAAGAGCAGGGACGAAAACTTCCACTTGGTCGGCGGAAGCCAGCGGTCCTGCTTTTGCGACGTCGCCCACAAACCGAGGTTTGGGACCGAAAACCTTGTATCCGACGAGTGCAGCAGCAGCCGCACCCAATACGGGAATGAGAGGAAATGCCATGTTGCGATTCACCTATTCCTTTCGACGAGAGGTTTAGAGGAATCGCGCCGCGGCGACAATCGGGTCTTCGGCCCCGAAATCACCGTGCACGAACCCTTCATCGTCGCCGTGAACCTCGAAACCCGGCTTCTGCCCCTTAGCCCGCTTCTTCTCGGCGAGAAAGGTCTGGGTCTTTCGGAACGAGAAAATTGCGAGTGCCGCAGCGCCCGCATTGCGAAGGTCGGTGCCGAACTCTTCGTGGGCGAGAGCAGCGCCACCGACGATACCGAGTGCGCCGATGGCGGCGTCGATCGGAACCTTCTTCACGTCGAGGCCAGTGGCAAGTTCGACGCTTGCGGCGCCGAGGAGACCGCCGACGATGAGAGATTCACCGCCCTGGCGGAGACCCTGACCTGCTGCGGCGGCGTGCAGCTTGGCGCGAGCCATGGGGGAAGACCCCTTTGCAGATTCCAGCCAGCGCTTGATACTGGCGACGCCCGGTGCCCCGCTGTTTTCGACTTCGGCGAGAGTGAGAGAGTTGGACATGTCCATGTTTCCTTTGGGTTGCAGTTTCTTTTTATTCCGGAATAAGGGTCTAGACCTATCTCGGAATGCGCGCGAAACTTGATTCAAATACAAGTATAGCACAAAATAGGCATTTGTCAAGCAATTGGTATAGTGGTTGAACCACTATGCCACTTCACTTATTCCGGAATAACTACGTGCAAACCCAGTCAGGATCGACTTCATCGTCAACATCAAAAATCTGCGTTTGAATCAGACCTTTTTCTGTCATGTCCAGATACACATGACGCGTAGGTCCGAAACGGTTCTTGATGGTTTCGAGCTTTCGTACCTTTTCCTCGGTAACCGTGAATTTCATCGTAGTGTCGACTTCGTGCTGTAGCTCCATAAACCCGGCTAGGTCATGGTCTTTCGTAATATGGTCGATAATCAAGAACGGCGAGCCGAGCTCAATTGCGTACTTCTTGAACGTTTTACAATAGTCAATTGCAAGTCCAGGATCGGACGTGAGACCGGGCAAAGAGTCTATGATGATTGCGCACGGGAGATACTTACGGAATACGCTACCTAGCTCCGTATTCGCTCCCATTGGGTACACACGCATCATGTGCTGATTCTTCAGTGAGAGACGTTCGGCCGCGGCTTTTACCTGCTCCTTAGCCTCTTCCGCGCTGACGATGAGAATTTCACGTTTGGTTACTTCAGCTAGCTTGTCGGAAAGCTGAAGTGCCATTGTGGATTTACCCGCGCCAGGCTCGCCGCCAATGAGGGTAGTGCCGATGGTGACGATGCCTCCTTTATCGGAGAAGCATCGATCCCAAGGCCCCGTATTCTTGATGCGCATCAACGGGTCTGGTTTTACTTCACTGAGAAGGACGGTATCGTCAGCCCCTGAAGTGTTGGCAATGTTCCAGCACTTGCAGTGGGGGCATTGTGAGCGTTCTTCGTCGAATTGACGTCCGCAGGAATTGCAATCCTGCTGACGGACCTTCTGTTTCTTGGGCTTACTTGCCATTGGCCACGACTGCAAATTTGAGGTGAACGCCTACGGTCTCAGCGTCTTCGTAGGGGATAGGCACAATGCACGTGATTTCAATGAGGAGAAAGCGGAGCTTGAAAACTACCATTTCGGTTCCACGACCGTTTTTCTTGACGTGGCCGGTAACGGTGATTTGCGGGTCGGCTTGCGGTGTACGGACTTCGGAGACGTGCGGTGCAACCATTTTTCTTTATTCCGGAATAACTAGCGAAGACTTGACAACGGACCTACAGTGTGCTACACTTGAATCTTGATTTGTGAATGCGGTATTTAGCCGCTGCGATGCATTATCGCATTACCATTTACCTCTACAAGCTTACCACGCTGTAGATAGAAAGTCGAGACTTCCCCAATGGCCAATAAGCCTACGCTTTCGGCGCACAATGAAATTGTGTTGCGCCCCCCTCCCGGCGCAGCGTTCATCTTTTGGGGCGCCGACCTCGTATTGAGATTCGAGCGGGGAAAGGAACGCGAAATGCACGACTACCTCGTGCATTGGATGCAAACGCAAGTCTTCGCAACGGTCATTCGAGCGGAGGCACAAGCGAAGGGGGTTGCGCCGGATTATTCCGGAATAAGCGCCGCAAGCGTTCCGACCGTTGCAGCGCCGCCCGCTGGCCCGTCTGTCATCAATGATGGCGAGCGCTGTCCGATGGGATGCGGCGAAGCCGTCGACGCTTTCGGACGGAAGTACAACAATATCAATCCAGCGTGCCCTACACACGGGAATCCCGCAGCGCTCTATGGGCGTAAGCCGGAGGACGCTGAACCGACTAACGACTCTGCCCCCGATAAGCCGGAGGGAACCTAGCCTTATTCTGGAATAAGAGGGTCAATCAATGAAGAATGTTGATGTTTACTATGTTACCTCTTCTAGAGGAACACATATCGAAACGTTGTCTCAGTCGGAAGCGGAGCGCGCTGCAACTATGGTCTACCAGGACCACGGCGTTATCGCGGAGATTCACGTAAATAGCCGAACGCCGAAAGACCATACCAAGTCCTAATCTCAGCCCCGGAGTAACCGAGGGAACCTAGCTTGCCACTTTCCATTTGAAAGAAGGACAATCACATGACGCAGAAGACGATCACGAAGACCGCGAACAAGAACGAGAAGCCGGCCGAGATGGTCAATATCGACGGCATCCCGAAGACCTTCGACTTCACCACGTGGGTTGACGAGGCTACCGGATTCAGCCCATATTGGAATCCGGCGGAAAACAAGTATTTCGTCGGTCGCCTGGTCTCGAAGGACGTCCAGGACCCGGACTTCGTCCGGTATCTCGTTCAGGCCGGCGAGGACCTGGAATGCGCTCAAGGTCCCGCGGCGACGGCGGAAAAGGTCACGGTGAGGAAGGGTGAGTTTTTCACCATTTCGGTGTACTTCTCTCTTCAGGATATCTTCGATATCTATCTGGAGAGCGGTATCCGCCCGTGGATGAAGGTCACCGCGGGAAAGAAACTCCCCACGAAGAAGCCGGGACGGTTCGTCTTCAAGTGGCGTATCCAGGTTTCGCCGGCCGACAAGGCGCGTACGGATGAAGCAAAGGTTCAGATGATGCGCGAGGCCAAGGCTACCGCGCGCCTTCCCGAAAGCGTCGACTCGGAAGAGGGGGATGAAGGCGAAAACGACGAAAACTGACGGGGAGTAGGCCGAAAGGGTTTATTCCGGAATAAGCAATAGCTGGCCAGCCTCTCGGGGCTGGCCGGCTGTTGTCGTTTATACTCATTTCGTCTCTGAAACGGGGAATCGTGGCCGCGAAGAAGTCCGCGAAGAAAGTCGCTGCTAGCAAGAAAAAAGCTAGTGAAGCGGCTATTTTTGCGAAGCGGTCGAAGGCTGCAAAGAAAGGTTGGCGCAAACGGCGCGAAGCTGGAGCTAGTCAGAAGAAGGCTATCTCTAAGGTCAATAAGAAACTACGGAAAACGAAGAAAGAGCTATCCCCCGAGCTTAGGAAGCTCATTCCCACTAAGAAAGAGATTGACGCTCTTTCTCTTGAGGATATGAAAAAGCTCGTTGTAAAGCAGGCTAAGCGCCTAGCAGGCGTCATAGATACAGATGATTGGGTAGACGCAATGCCCGAAAAGTATCTAAACCGCGATAGAACCATTGCGCTTATGCCATCACGCGCCAGGCATATGGGTGTCGATACTGACATCATGTATGATGCACTGAATGACGCGTATGGTACAGAACTGTTCGATGGTCTCGCATACGAGTTTGCCGAAGAATTTGATTTGCCGGTACAAGAGATTTACACGTTGTTCTTCAGTCCGTAAGGACTTATTCCGGAATAAGAGGTAAAGTGAAAACCTACGACTCGCGTTGCATTGCCAACACCGTTCGTCTCTACACGGCCGTACCGCAAGCGGTGCATATCAAGCATATCACCGGTTGTCGGTGCGAACCGGATATTACCATCGAGATGAAGAGGGCGATCGTGATAAACGCGCCTACTCAAACGAACGCAATGTGCCCATGCGGCGAGCCTAGACATATGGGCATGTGCAAGGACGCAATTCTTGCTGGACAGGGCCGCGTCGCTCCCAAGTGGAAGGCTCAGTAACATGGCTGCCGATTTTATCCCGAGTGCGCCGGAGCCTGACTTGTGTCCCATGTGCAAAGGTGAGGGTAAACATACCCTCAAACCGCCATATGGGATTTACATATATGAATAAGAACAATGAAAACCATCCGGCGCACGACTGACGAAACCATCGACTTCAAGGATATCGAGCAATACGAAATCCTTCTCACTCATCCCAACGGGGAGCAGAAATGGCTTCCTATCGAGGCATGGGCAGAGCGCTGGATTACTATCCGTTGGGAGATGGCCGGTCAATACGACATCATGCTAAAGAATGGCAATATCATTTCGCGGCTCGCTGCTAGCCGGCGGAAGTTTGCCCAAGTGCCGAATCCCTGGACTGTCAATCTTGACGAGTGCCGGCAGTTTATCGCCGAACGTTACGGCAGAACGAAAGAGGAAATCGATGAATCATTCAGAGACCATCACGAACGAATGCCTTACGCCCGTCCTGGAGTCCGACGCTCCGCCCCCGTCGGGCAAACGCGTTTCACTGTCAAGAGAGGTAAGTAACACCGTCAGGGATGCAATTGACCATTTGCATGATGACGGCATGCATGCGATGGCGTATGCAGTTGAAGTCATGTTGAAGAAGGCGGAGGGTTGATATCATGGGAATCGAAATGTATTTCGTCACGACGACCGACGACCACGGTAACGATCGCACCACTCTCGAATGCACGCCCGAAGCGTTCCAGGCGTACAAGGAGAGGGAAGTGGAATTGTGCGTCCAAAACATCGAGAAAATGATGGATAGGGCCGAAAGTATCGCATTTGGCGACCTGCACGTTTCCTTGGATACATGGAATCGAAGTCGTATCGTTTTGGCGGCGAAAGGACGAGTCGTGGACAATATGAGTCCTCGCGATAAAAAAGCTAAGTACAAGAAGTAGGAGGAATCATGCTCACGAAAGACTGTATTATGGAAGAGTAGTTCTTATTCCGGAATAAGGGATAAATAGGAGATAACAATTATGAAAAAGCCTGAAAATGAATCGACGCGCTTTCAGTTGTTGGTCGAAGCTCTCAAGCCGCTTGCGGCAATCGCTGACAAGTACGAAGCGAGCGAATTGGACGAGCATCGTCCCGAGTGGAATGAGGTGAAAGCAGCGCAAGGCGAGATACACTGGGAGGATATCGAGCTGTACGCTTGCCGCGGCGGAGGAACGCTTTTGACGCTTATGGACGCGTTCAAAGCGCGTTATGCATTGAAGGGAACGCCGATCCCTGAATACGTCAAGGCGAAACGTGACGAGCGTTGCGTCGCATTCGAGAAACGGTATCCTGAAGACGCGGAAGCTCGACACGTCAAGAATTGTAAGTGCGTCTAAAGAGGAGATAAAGATGCATATTGACACTCGTTGTTTGAAGCGCACTTGGAACGCTCCGCATAGGTTGGGGATTGAAACGCAAGAGATCGAGCATGCGCCGGATTGTAAATGTCCTGTAGCGCTTCAGGAGTCTTCTAGACTCGTTACTCGCGCTCATGATGCGAGGGTCCGTATTGATACTCTGAAGAAAACTACACAAAATTTTGACATTGTAAATTCCCGTGATGCGGTAATTGCAGAGCTGATTGGGATTCTCGATATATTTATTCCGGAATAAGTATGTCGAAGCGGTCCTATCATAACCCTATAGGCGACCCGTGTGAGAAGTGTGGACGGAAAGCATCGCGTCATAGGGTAGACCACGAACCGGAAGGCGACCCGTGTACGAAGTGCGGGTTACCTATTAGCCATCATCGCTTTAGACGTCGTGATGATGACATCACGTACATTGGTATCGACGGCGAAGGTCAAGGCCGCTCGTATCATCGTTACACACTACTAGCTGCTACGACCGAATCAGGTGATAAGGTTTGGTCCGTATCGGCGGATGAGTTGACTACTGAGCAGTGTCTAAACCTCATCTTGGAGTTACCATCCAAGCGAGCGAAGATATTCTCATACTCATTCAACTACGACCTGACCATGATGCTGCGCGACTTGGATAACGAGTCACTCTATTACCTGTTTCGTCCTGAGAAGCGTCCGCCCAAAAAGGACGGTTACGGACCTAGTCCGGTGCGATGGAAGGGATTTCAGCTCAATCTTCAGGGAACGAAATTCGTAGTCCGTAAGGGCTTCAAGAAAGTGGTCATATGGGACCTCTTCAAGTTTTTTCAATCCAAGTTTGTCGGCGCACTCAAGGATTGGAAAGTAGGAAATCAAGAGCTTTGGGACCGCATGTCCAAGATGAAGGACAAGCGCTCAGAGTTTGATAAGGAGTCAAAAGAAGCGGTCTTTGAGTATTGCCTAGAAGAGTGTCGCTGTATGGCGACGCTCGCTAGGAAGTTAGTCGAGGCGCACGAATCAGCGGAATTGAAGCTCAAGAGCTTTTATGGCGCCGGCTCTAGTGGCGCTGCGATGCTTACGAAACTTGGGATAAAGGACAAGGTCCGCCAACCGCCGGAGGAAATGCGAGTAGCCGTTGCTACTTCGTTTAGCGGCGGAAGGTTTGAAAATTCAGGGATAGGCGAGTTTCATGACCTTGTGTACAATCGCGATATCTCTTCTGCTTATCCATATCACACGACTTTTTTACCGTGCTTGGAACACGGAACGTGGCGTCACACTACTAGACGTGATGATATTGATAGTTCTAACTGTAGCGTTATTCGTTATACTCTCGGTTATTCCGGAATAAACACATGGGGACCGTTCCCCTTCCGTGAAACCGATGGCTCGATATCCTACCCGATAGAGAGCGGAGGCGGTTGGGTATGGCGTGATGAATATCTAGCCGCAGAGCGGATATTTCCCCATGTCGAATTTCGTGAGGCCTGGGTTTACTGTACAGAGTGCGACTGCAAACCCTTCTCTAAGATTCCAGAGTATTACGTACTACGGTTGCAAATTGGCAAAGAAGGGCCAGGCATCGTCATCAAGCTTGGCGTCAATTCAGTTTACGGAAAACTTGCTCAGTCAGTCGGTAATGCCCTATTCAACTGCTGGATTTGGGCTGGTATAATAACCAGCGGTTGTCGTGCGCAAGTTTTGGACATGATTGGTCTACACAAGGACTGGTCTAACCTACTTGCCATTGCGACCGACGGACTCTTTACTAGAGAGAAAATCATCGCTCCGTTGCCAAAGGAGACGGGAACCGGACTTATCATTCACGGCGAAAGTAAACCGCTTGGCGGCTGGGAAGAAAAGAAGCACGAACGCGGAATGTTCTTTGCGCGTCCAGGCATCTACTTTCCCCTAAACCCTACTAAAGATGACATAAAGGAAATCAAAGGTCGCGGAGTAGGGAAAGGGGTAGTCCTTGAAAATTGGGATAGAATCGTCAAGGCGTGGGCGAGCGGAGGATTGGACGCTATTGCAAAAGTGTCCAATGTCACTCGTTTTTGCGGCGCCAAAACTTCCATTAGTAAGTCCTCTAAGGGATATCGACGTGCCAACGGTTCCGACGGAAAGAGTCCTAGCTACGGTCAATGGGTAGAGCGCGAAGTCATGATGGGTTTCAACCCAATGCCCAAGCGTGATGGAATGAATGCTGACGGCTCGCTAAACCTTCGTCGCTTTCCAAAGGATATGGTTAGCGTTCCGTACAAACGGGCAATGAAGAGTAGGGAGGCTCTTGAGTTGGTCGCTGCTATGCAAGAGGCAATTGAGCAGCCAGACGGCGATTTGAGTGAATACAACGAACATGACGAAATCGAGTAAATAGGAGATGAACATGGAAAAGGCTCAGCGTGGATTTGCAGTTATGGACCCGACAAAGCGCGCAGAAATTGCCTCTAAAGGAGGTAAAGCTGCGCATGCTGCGGGTACTGCCCATAGATTTACGAAAGAAGAAGCGGCTTTGGCCGGCAAAAAAGGCGGATTGGCACCGCATGCGACTAGGGGTGGACCGCCAGGTTATGTGACCTGCGAATGCGGAAAGAAGAATTCAAAGCGTTCTAAGTTTTGCGGGCAGTGCGGTAAGTCACTTATTCCGGAATAAGAGGTATACCATGGTACCCATTGGATACAATCCGCAGAAGGAAATTGAAGCACTTCTAGACGAGTATGACCGCGAAACCGCACTGGTCCTCGCCGATTGGTTTGAAGAAGTTTGCATGATGAAAGAGGCGGCAGAAGGTCTGAGAAGTGAAATAAGACTCGTCGCTGATATGGACGATTCCGTGAATTGTCTAACCTATGCTGGATATCATGGTCACTTATTCAAAATTCATCGACTTTACTCGAAACAAGTAGTCCCAATATCTAGATGGTGGTATAAACAGATATACAGCGATAAGCCCAACCGCGGCGCTACGGGCGCTACAGGCAGTATGAGTATTACATACGTCCGTGAAGCGCGAATGCATGCAACGTCATCGCCGCCTACAGCCGAATCGCATTCGCCTAGCGGCGCGCAACGACTTCGCGCGAATTATCCCGAGCTGTTCGATAATAAGAGCGGTTCGATAATAAGAGCTATTACAGAAGACCCCGAATTTCTGAAGCGAAACAAGAAATGAAACCTGTAGACCAAACCACGTTCGGCGTGCCTGGCGGTAATTGCATGTCCGCTTGCATTGCCTCAATCCTTGAGCTTCCTATCGAGGAAGTACCCTACTTTATGGGGAATGATATCAGGGGCGGAGCGTGGAAATTGAAGCTCAAAGTGTGGCTTGCAGAACGCGGATTATATCCGCTTTTTATCACGCCTGTAGCTGAAGTCTACATTCCGCGTTATCACATCATGCAAGGTAAATCACCGCGCGGGCGAGGTACTCACGCGGTAGTCGCAAAAGGCGATAGGGTTGTATGGGACCCTCACCCGTCTAGAGCAGGTATCAGGGATATCGGCGAGCGAACCGTCATCATTCCGGAAGGTCAGTTGCCAACCAACTTATTCCGGAATAAGAAATAGGAGATACAGAAATGGAACGTGGTCAAATTGTCAAGCTCGGACACTACTTGAATCCTAGCAATGAATGTAAACCGTTCTACGTCCAGATACATTGGTTCGATAATATGCCTCCTATCGAACAACCTTTGACGGATGACGATTTTTGGGACCTGTTGAATAATATCGTCAAGGGAAATGCCATTATTCTTGATGTGAAAGTTGTACCATGAGGGATCCTCTCAAGATAATCGCTTGCGGCGATGCGTGGCTTTACGAAAAGGCTACGGGTATGCTGAAAACCAATAAGCCTATCATTATCGAAATGGATAATGGTCAACAGCATACCATCACCTTCCTGCACGAAGGATGGCACGTCGTCGGTGAGTCGATGACGCCTGTTTGCGCAGACGCTCTAATCTCCATTCTTTCAAGAAAATACCTAAGCTCATTGGGATAAAATGCAATTCCTCATCATTCTCATTGCAACGCTTGTCGAGCTACTTTCGCCGAGGGCAGATCACTCTCTCTTCATCACCGCAGCATCTACCGTGCTCCACAACGAAGCGCCGCTGTTTGCCAATGATAGCCACAAGCTGAAAACTGCGGCGTTCGTTGCGGCCGTTGCATATCGTGAGTCTAACTTCAACTTCCAAGCGAAGTCGAAGACTAACGACTACTGCGCTATGCAAATCAACGGTAGACCAGACCTTGCCGAGAAGCCGGAAGAGTGTATCAAGGTCGGCGTGACCATGCTCCGAGAGTCGATGCGAATGTGTCCCGATTTTCCATTAGCGTTCTACGCATCGGGGCCGAAGGGCTGTACCGATGCACGAGCGCAGCGGATTTCGCGTGACAGGATGGCGCTAGCCAAATGGGTTTTGGATAAAGTTACAGGCGACTAGGTTATTCCGGAATAAGTAGGAGATAAATAATGGGATATATCAGTGTTTGCGAGTGCGATCGATGCGGCCGTCGTGAAGAAACTGCTGGAGTAACGATAGACCAATGGCGTACTGTCATTGTTCGCGATGACAATCGTAACCCAAGAATCGAAAAACTTTTCTGTCCGCCGTGTACAGAGAGCGTTATCCAATTCTTGTACGCGAAGGTGAAGGAATAACATGGTAGCAAATATCGAAGTTACCGATACGTGGCTTAGACTTGTTCTTAGTAGCTCATACACGGCGCTTCCGCTTCTCGTGAACATGTTTCACGAATGGGCTAGGTTTACCGCAAAGTATCGTTGCGGTTGCAAGCATTATCCCCAAGCTGTATTGGCGTATAACGCTTACGGCTACCGTTGCACTGATTGCGATTTGCCTCGCGATATACGGGGTAAGGTTCAGGTTTTCTCTATTACACATGGAGCGATCTCATGACAACGAAGGCTCAGATTGCAGCAGCGGATATCGTGTTTCGGGCAGAGCGCGGCGGTTGGTTCGTCGTGAGCAATCCGGGAGGGGTTGCGGGCATCGTCGTTTCGAGCGACGAGCGGCTGAGACTGATTCGGGAGAGTAGGGCTAGGGCGAAGAAGTACGGAATCAGGATTGTCAATTTGAAGGAGGGGGAAGCGGCGGTATGACGTACACCATCATTTATAAATGGGATGATAAATCTGACGTTTGGTTTGTAAGTATACCAGAGATAAAAGGCTGTCATACGCAGGGTAAAACCATTCCAGAAGCACGAAAACGCATTCATGAAGCGCTGTTGTCGATCGATGACGTCCATCCTAATACTGCGTTCAATGAAAAAGTTATTCCGGAATAAGAGAGGGGGAAGCGGCGGTATGACGTGTAAATGCGGATTGATGGATATCAATCAACACACCGAATTCACTAAAGAATGCGGCTCTACTGTTTTGCTCTGCGGAGATAACGGGCAATATTGCTGCGAAGGTCACGGGAAGGAAGGTCAATGTTGTGAATGCGGCTGTCATCCAGACGCGATTGATTACCTGAACGGCGGAGAGTCGTTTATTCCGGAATAAGAGGTAAAGATGGCAATCCTAAACCAAAAATGGCAATACAAGGTACAATCCTTCAAACCAACGAGCGACGAAAATGAGGAAGAATTCTTGAATCGACATGGCTCAGATGCTTGGGAATTGACATGCTGCTATGAAGTAACAGGAGGTGATTGTAATACATATATCTTCAAACGCTTGTCTGGCGAATACATACAGATTGCCTAAAGATGCAATTACATCCCTACCAGATAGAAGGTATCAACTTTGCGCTGAAATTCCGAAACGCCCTTATCGCTGATGAGATGGGACTCGGGAAAACGGCGCAAGCCATCGGCGTTATCAACGCACGTACAGAGCTACGCTCCGTGCTCATTATCTGTCCGCTCAGCCTAAAGCTCAATTGGCGAGCGGAGCTTAGCACTTGGTTGTCTGACGAAATGCGAGACGTTTGCAGTATCGACGTCGTGCATTACGAACAATTACCTAAGCTCCGTAACAAGTCATACGAGCAAATCATCGTTGACGAAGCGCATTACATCAAGAATCCAACGTCGGCGCGATGCAAGGCTGTCAAGGCTATTACGAAGACTGCAAAGCATACTCTCATGTTGACGGGTACACCGTTCGTCAACAGACCGCGTGAATTGTGGCCATTGCTACAGATTCTTGACGCTAAGACGTGGGATAGCGCGGGGAAAGTACGGGTCAAAGGGCCGGCCGGAAAGTGGATATCGAAGAGTGTAGGAGCCGGCGAAGGCGCTGGTTTCTTCACGTTTGGAAAACACTTCTGCGGCGGCGTTCAGGAAACTATCGGATGGGACAGCGCTAAGGGACGTCCGAAGACCGCTTGGAATTTCGACGGCGCATCTAACTTGGATGAGCTGAAAGATTGGCTTGCTAAGACGGGATATATTAGGAGGTTGAAGGCGGACGTGTTGCCTCAATTGCCGCCTAAGACCCGTCAGATGATTCTCTTTCAAGCTCCTAACGCAAGCTTGTGCGATGACACTTATTCCGGAATAAGCGATGAGCAATTCCTCGCTGCCATTGCCAAGCTAACGGCTAGCAAGGTTGCTTTCACGGAATGGTCAAGGAAGCGTAAAGAGCAGGCCGTGGCCAAGGTGCCATTTATCCTCGAACACATTCAGCGGTGTATCGAAAACGGGAGTGAGAAAATCATTCTCTTCGCGCATCATGACGACGTAATACAGAGCTTGGCTAAAGAGCTTGTCTTCACGGGAATGCAATTCATGACTTCCAAGAATACAGCAGCCGAACGTCAAGGCGCTGTTGACGTGTTCAATGATGACCCTAATTGCAAGGTCATTATCGGCTCATTGGGCGTTATGGGCGTCGGATATACCATGGTTGTTTCTGACCATGTCGTATTCGCCGAAGTGGACCCGGTACCCGGCCGCATGTGGCAAGGCGAGGACCGGGCGCATCGCTTTGGACAACGAAAGGGGGTGCTCGTGCAGTACGCAGTTTTCGATAATACGATTGAAGCGCGCATTTGCAAAATCTACGCAAAGAAAAGTGACGTGTTGAAGGCGGTGCTGGGATGAAAATCAATGTCGAACATGCGCGAGCCTACAATAAAGCTCTAGACAATTTGAACAAGGCGAAACGAGAATATCGTCGAGCTAAAATCAAAATCGGTCTTTGCGCAAAGGGACATTGCCAACGCCCTAAAATGCCTCACGCGACGCAATGCAAGGAATGTGCTTCCTACATGAGCGCGAAGCAAAAGGAATACGAATGGCGGAAAGAAGATTCTGTTATTCCGGAATAATAGGAGATATACATGAGCGACTATAAGAAGAATTGGACGAAGCATCCCGCACCGGAAAGACTGTTTTTTCACTATCATCCGCAGCCTGAAAAGCATGTGCCCGGTCCGTCGGATTGCTGGTCATCGGGTTGCGGAGGATGTGTCGAATGTACTATGCCGGCGCCAGAAGGGGATATCTGGCATCATGCGTATTCGTCAAAGGAGGAAGCTGAAGACGGATTGCGAAGAATGAATGCGGGGATTGCAGCGATCGACGAAGGTTGGATTGTCGAAGAATACGTACATGTCCGCGAAGTGGAGAAACTCCAAGCGGACCTCAAGAATCGAGACGCGAATATCCGCGACCTTCAAGCGCAATTGACTAAAAGCCAAGTACAAGGGATTCTTTTGAGCGGATGGTATTGTTTGCCGTCTAGCGACGGATGCGGAATCTTCAACAGTGATATGAAAGAAAGGTTAGAACAATGTCGAAATTGCGGCAAACCGCGGCCTACTTAGCTATCGCTCTGACGGCCGCATGCGAAAATCGGTATGCGATACGCTTCGATTCGGGAACTACCGCCGAGCAAATGGAGCTTGTGCGTGAACGCGCCGAACGCTGGAATCAAGTCACGGACTCAAAGCATCGGTATACGTTTGACCAAAAACGCGGCGGATTGCTGTTTACCTTTGTCCCGATTCTCATTCTCAGCGACGGGAAAGAATACGGCGGACGTGCATGCAATACCAAGGATTTACCGGATTGTGCTAAGGCTCATTGGATTCGGGTATCACTCGCGTTGCTGTTGGAAAACCCGGAGAAATTCAAGAAAGCGATATTGCACGAATTAGGGCATGGGTTGAATTTGAAGCATACGACGGACCCTAACGGGGTCATGAAATCGGGTAGTATGCAGCAGACAATCCAAGAGAGTGATAAGGAAGAGTGTAGAAGGGTAGGAAGCTGTCTCTGATATTCTGGAATAAACCCCCGTGGCCCATTGCCCCGGGGGTTTTTGCGTTTCTACGCTTCACGCCCCAAGGGCAATGGGCAACGCGCGCCGAGCAAAGGGGAAAGGGGAGCGGGCAATGGGCAAAGGGGAACGGGCAACGCGCGCCGAGCGCTTATTCCGGAATAAGAGGGGGAAACAGGGGATTGCGGAAATTCGGGGAAAACGTGACGGGCGGCGGGCAGCGGGCAGCGGGCAGCGGGCAGCGGGCAGCGGGCAGCGGTTGGATGGTTCAGTGGTTCAGTGGTTCAACCACTGGCGGATTTGTATTGGTCCAACCATTATAGGTTTACCTACCCCCTGTTCTTGAAGGGTTCTCTTCTTGACCGATGTAGGGGGTTGCGCGCGTGCGCGCGTAGCAAGAAGCGTGCCAACTACAGTTGACTACGTTATGCTACGCTATGCTACGTTACTACTACACGTAGTCAAATTCACACATAGCGACGACGTCGCCGCCGTGCTATGCTACCTACATGCTGCATAGTTCCGTCCCCACTGCCCCCACTACCCCATCTACTCCAGACGACGTCGCCGCCGTCATCGAGCGCATTCACGCGACGTCGCCTTTTGTCGTCGCCGAAGACATCCGGCTGCAGTTTGCGCGCTTCGACAGCGCTCGCAAGGCTTTTGGCACTCACGTAGACACCGACATGGCGACATGGGCACGATATCGCCACAGCGTCGCGACGAAGCCATGGCCGGGTCCTGACAAGGAATCGTTGCCTGCCGAGATCGGCGCCATTCTAGCACAGTCACTCGACGACAACCAGAAGTTGCGGCCACGTCGTCGCGGCGTCGATGTCACGGCGTTCACATGGCTTTTCATCGACAGCGACCGGGGCCACAGCGGGCAGCGCCTACGTACCGCTCTTGACGACCTCAACATAGCGTACCTCATGGTCGAGTCGGCGTCGTCGATGTTCAACGGCAACCCATTGAAATGGCACCTGATTATCCCACTGGCTGAGCCGAAGGAATTGCCAAGTCGCAACTTGCCTGGCATTGATGCGTCGGCGACCCTACATGCGACGGCTGATTGGTGGTTCGCGGTCTCCAACCACATCGCTTCTCAGATGTTTCTACTCGGCGGACTTCCCGCCGACGCCAACGACAGCACAGCGGGCAGCTTCCCACGCATGGCCTACGTCCCGCATATGCCCCCAGATGGGCGTGAGCGTCGCGTGTCGTGGAAGGATGGCAGGCTGTTTCAGCTCGACGCCTTCCTGACGGCGACAGGGTTTAGTGGCGGCGTCGAGGCGCCTGTGGTGTATGTGGCAGCGGGCAAGGCTGGGACTGCAACGGGCGGCGCTGATAGCTCAAACCACACCAGCCTAAGCCAAGTCAATTTCGAGGGCGGCGACGACTTCACCGGGCCGACACCCGGTGAGACGACGGGTTCCCTGGTTTATCGCGCCCTCGACTACTTCGGATTGGTTGGGCCAAAAGAGGACGACAACAGCTACCGTGTGCTCTGTCCGTGGCGTGAAAACCACAGTGTAGGTGGAAGTCACAACCCTGATAGCTTTGACGACAGCGTCGTCGTGTATGTGCGAGGTAGTCAAGCTGGTGAGCAAGGTGGGTTTAAGTGCTACCACGATGGCGGCGGCGTTGATGGGCAGTGTAACCGTGCCAATGCAAGCGATGTCATCCGGTGGGCACGGAAGCATGGCTGCCCACTGCCTGATACCGTGGCTTGGGGTGGCGGTGAAGTGGCGAGCGCTTCGCCTAGCGCAAATCTTCACGCAGAGGCCCCTAACAACCCCACCATTGCGATTTCAGACCCAACCCCTACCACGGGTGCCACCCGGCAAGAAAACGTCGTAGAATCGAATTTAGGGGCCTTGGCGGCGAATACCGTAACTGTACCTAATCAAAAGCCGCGGCCCCTAGCTTTCCCTGGTGCACCTAAAACGTCGACCGCGCCGCCGACGCCGCGAACTAGCTACGTCAAGGCACTGACCGAGGAGGAGAAGCCAAAGATCGTACTTGACGATGCGCGACTTGACGCGGTGCGCGAACAAGCGATTCAGGCACTCAGTAAGCATCCGAAATACTACACGATTGGCGGTGTCATCTACGACATCGTCTACGATGACAAGCCGGATCGCAGCGGCTCTGTTCGGCGACCGTGGCTGCGCAAGGCGACCTATGACGACCTCCTCGTCGAGTTCTGTGCGGTGTCGCGGTGGATCAAAGAGACCTTTGACCGCAAGGGTGGCGTGCAAGAGACACCACAACGTCCCGATAAGCAAGTCGTCAGTAGCGTTCTCGTCGCTGGCAGATATCCACGCATGCGTGAGCTTAACGGCATGACGCACACGCCGGTCTTTCGTCCTGACGGGACGCTCCTGCAACAGCAGGGTTACGACGACAGCACGGGCATTTTGTATCGGGCTGACTCGCGGGTGCCGCTGATCTCAGACTCGCCAGGACGTGACGACCTCGCCAAGGCATTGCAGACGTTCCGTGATCTGCTCAGCGACTTCATGCGCGTTTTTGCCGAACCCGAGCTTGCCTTTGCCGTCTGGCTGGCAATGGTCTTTACGCGGCTACTGCGCTACAACTACAGCGGAAATCAACCCATGTTCGTCATCAGCGCGGGCGACGCCGGATCAGGCAAGGGCCTTCTTGCCGACATCGTCGCCCTCATCGCCGACGCCGAAGACGCCGAAGTCATCCGCGGCTATAGCGGCGACGATGCTGAGACGGAACGCCTGCTAGGTATGGCCCTGAAGCGTCGCGCACCCGTGATCGTGTGGGACAACATCGCGCGTGGCACGGTTCTTGCATCGACGGCGTTTGAAGCCTTTTTGACTACACCGAAGTTCACGACCCGACAAGTCGGCACATCCGACTCTATTAGTAAGGGATACTGGGATGATGCCCTACAAGTCGCGACAGGTAACGGATTGCAGACAGGCGGCGACATGTCGCGGCGTGTCCTACGCATCGACATCAACGACACGACGGGCTCACCCACGTCCCGAACATTGCGAATTCCCGACCTGAAGGGATACTGCCGGCTACACCGTCCCGAGCTTGTCCGCGCAGCCCTGACGCTGCTAGCTGGCTTCTTTGCCGCCAAGCGGACGGGCTGGCAGGTGTCGCTGCCGCACTTCGCCAGCTTTGACAAGTGGTCTATCGTTCGCGAAGCCGTCGTGTGGTGCGGGTTGCCTGACCCGTATCTGGCCCGTGGTCGTGCCGAAGACGACGCCGACACGGCGAATTTTCGCTTTGCCATCGAGCATCTGCGCACGATCATCGAAGACGGTGGGCTGCGACGTCACGGTGAGGGCGTTCTCGTCGGCGACGTGATCAAGTTGCTAGTACGTGACCACGCCAGCGCGGCGCCCAAGTTCGGGACGGCCTATGGTTTCTTCGTCGAGGCTGGGGTGTCGCTTGGTGCCCAACATGGCGCCGCGGTCTCAATGGGCAAGTTTCTGACGAAGTACGAGGGGCGCGTGCTGCCTGACGGCTCGGATAAATGGCAATTAAAGTTGCGACGTGCTAAGGGCGGCAGCGTCGTGACGGTGGGGAGGGTTTGATGGTTAAGTACTATGCAGTAACATTCGTCTATGAGCTTAAGCAAACCTGGTTGACAGCGACGGCAAGTCAGTGTAAGCTACACATATGACCTGCATCGTTGGCATCGTCCATGACGGCGTCGTCTACATCGGTGGCGACTCTGCCAGTTCAACCGACAACCAGATCAGTGTACGCAAAGACCCGAAAGTGTTCAAACATGGCGACGCTGTCATCGGTTTCACCACATCGTGGCGCATGGGTCAGATACTTCGTTACGAGATGCCACCGATTACGCACACTTTAGGGCAAGACGTACATCAGGAACTTGTGCGCACATATATTCCGGCTTTGCGTAAAGTGGCCAAAGATGCAGGATGTGTGCAACAGCACAGCGGCGCCGATTATCTAGGTACATTCCTTATCGGCTTGGCCGGTCGGCTGTTCTACGTAGAATCTGACTTTCAGGTCGGTGAGCCGACGACACCCTATTGGGCTGTAGGTTCCGGTGCGGCTTATGCGCTCGGTGCCCTGGCTGTAACGGCAGTGAGTGGGCTCGGTCCGCTCGCCAGGATTGAGCAAGCGATTGAAATCGCGCAACAATTCTCACCATTTGTACGTAAACCTGTGAACGTGTGTCACACATGAACGAAAGAATCACAATGCAACGGCTATATGACATCATGCAACGAGGCACCGCGGGTATGCGACCTCAGACCACACGCACTGACCTTGACTCTTTATTCGTCATCTCGGTTGGCCTAGCCGGCGAGGTCGGCGAAGTCATGGAGCTGCTAAAGAAGCACGTGCGCGACAACACCCCCATCGACAAGCAACACCTCGCCTGCGAGCTGGGCGATTGTCTTGTGTACCTCATCCGCATTGCCAACAAATTCGACTTGACTCTCGAGGACGTCGTCAACGCCGTCGCTGACAAGCTTGAGAAGCGATTGGCTAAGGGCACACTACTGTCCTACCACCTTACCGCATGCCCCAAGTCCCCGTCCAGTCGCTGACCCCAACATCACCTAGCTACGTCGCCACGACATCGTCTCAGGTGTGGTGGTGTCGTGGTCCTCAGCCTGTTGGCTTCAACATCAACGGTACGTCCTACCTAGCGTCGATCAAGTCTGGTCTGGTTACATCGCCATACGCGACTATCGATGATGTGTATGCAATTAGCGTGCCAGATGATCAGCGCTTCGACTACGCGGCCTCGACGATTGCGACGTGGCTCAGCATCGGCGCGGCCAAGGTCAACGAGTTTCTGGGACAGCGCTTTCAGGTTCCGCTGACAGTGTGGTCGGATACGGTGGTGTGGGCGAACTGCGAGCTGACCTACATCGGGGCGACGCGACGACGTGGCATCAACAGCGAGGCGTTGATGTCAGAATTTCGCGCCCGCGAAGACGCGGTGTTATCGTGGTTGAAGATGGCACGCGATCATGAATTGACCCCAGATCAAAGGCTAAGTACGCAAGATCAGCCAGTTCAGGCTTTGCAGTACTACGCGCAGCCGGGTCGAGGTTGGGAAGTTAATCGCGGTGGGTTCTACTGGCAGTATCCGGGGGCGATTGGGAAGACACGGTGGTAGGCGCCTACTTCGTCAAC
>OFSE01000059.1_pt1 | contig 39760 bp, 67 predicted proteins | sample 1543261 | NCBI WGS metagenome assembly OFSE01 (sample SAMN07774225, study PRJEB24372) | wastewater metagenome | isolation source: Exp Tend VB 50WW | collected 2016-02 | reverse complement strand
TCATCCTCGATAGCCTTCCTTCCTTGGTGCATGGGACAATCATCGTCATCATAACACTCACATCCGCGAAGATCTTTTATCTTCTCTACCGCCACAATCAACGCCTTCCTCAGCCCGTCCCGCGATTTTCGGCCCTTGTCATAAGCGCATTTTGGGCATTCATTTACACAACCATCCAAGTCCCAAGTCAGTTTGTGGATGTACTTCCCATACAGACACCCCTTGTCGTCGGTCATTTTAATAAGCCTCCGCATACGAGTGTTCTTTGTCCGCCCAACACACCCTACGATTTCCACAATCACATCGGCGATCTATACCGTCCCACCCACGACAAGGGCCGTCGCAATTTTGCCCAGCAAAGTCGTGCCAAACGATTTCTTTCTCTGCATTAGTAACATTGTCGTCGGTCATTTCGCAGACTCCGATTTTCTAATAGCTTGACGAATCCATCTGGCAATACACGGCTTACAGTCAGCCAACTGATTATGTCTACAGTATCCTATCTTCAATAAAACATAATCGACAATAAAACTTACTTGCTTTTGTTTCACTTTTCCCCCTTCCCGACTCTGTTAATTGCGTCCTCTGGTATTTGCGCACTTGATGGTAATATCGCGCAACAAAGTTCGCACTCGCACCAATGAGCCATCCTGTGCCAACTATGACCAAACAACGCACACCATAGGTCACCCATAGCTATTCCTCCCTCTTCCCGGCGCGGATCATTCTGTCTGCAAAGTCGAAAGCCCCACCACATAAATCCGATTTTTCTATAGAGATTGTTGGATTGGAAAGCATTCCCTGCAACGCCATCCCGGCGAAATACTCGCGCTTTGTGAGGCCCCATACCCCTGTTTGCATTTGTTCATGCGACATCGAGAACGCCGGACCACCGCTGTCAATCTCGCTCATCTCGCTCCCCCTTTTCGCTTCAATCGTTTCCCGCACCGCGGGCAAAAGTTCATCTCATTATCCTTCGGAGTTTCATAGTCACATTCCCATCTAACACCACAACTCCCAATCCATCCACCGTCCAGAGCATCCTCAGTCCACAAACAGGGTTCCTGCTTCGCCTTTGCGGCCATTGCTATGCGGTCAGACGGAAAATGTTTCATTCGACCACCTCCGGCTCCCAAAAGCTCTCGTGAAAACAAATTGCCGACTTATTCCCATCCTGCCTAACGTAGACCGTCTCTTCACCAAAACCGACAACAACACCCCGAGAACGGTCTTCCCCTCTCCGGCCCTTTCCAGAAAATGCCGTAACTCCTTCAACCTTTTTGACTCGCATACCTCGCTTTAATTCGCTCATCGCCAGTATTCCTCCTGTTCTACCTGAACCTCTTCCGCCGCGTCCCAATCCTCTTCCACAACCGCCGCCTTTGGAACGGAAACGGGGGCTGGTGGGGCTTTTACCACGACCTTAGCCATCGGGGCCTTCACGGCCACAGAACCCCCAGAATCAAGCCCAAATTCCTTTGGGTGGCGTTTCTTGAACTGCTCCATGAAGTCTTCAAAGCTCATGTTCCCCTCCCAGGGCGGACCCGTAACAAGAACCTGTTTCTTTAAGACTGTACAAGTACAAGAAGTACTGTGCATCTAAAAAAAAAGGCTTTACTGCAAAGCTGGTGGGCCGTAGCCCGTGACGTAGCTTTAGCTTACGATTTCCCGTTCGTAAAACGTGAAAGAGCGCAAAGCTACAAACACCGACGTTGTACAAGTAAATTTGAAAAGTGGTCGGGTCAATCCACTTAACGATGAATTATGCCTTTTTGAGGAGTTCATCTAATTTCCGTTGTCGGATTTACAAGCATGGTTAAAAGCCCTTCCGGTTCAGTCCATGCACTGGCCGGGGGGAAATTTGGTGTTAGTTCTTTGTTGTGTTCAAAAGCAGATTCAATACCGTATTTTTTATAGCATGATTCACATAAGTCAGTTGTCGTATAGGGGAATAAATTTTCATTGTTTGGCGAGTGAATGGATATACTGATAAAACATTTGGAGCCTGCGCCACAAATGCAACAGCATTTATTTTCCCATCCGTGTGGTTCGCAGTAATTGCACATTATTTTTCCCCTTAAAATAAAACTCCCTTGCGGAAGCCTGGTCTGGAATTGTGCCGACATAACACATTAAAACCAGACCTCCGCAAGGGAGATCAATTTATGTCGCGCCGATTCCAGTCGGCGTCGCCTATTAAGTGGCGATGGGTAAAATTTACCAAACTGCTTTTCATTTGTCAAGACTTTTTTCTCCAACCCAAACGAATTGATTTTTACGTTTCGTCACTCTGTTACCCTCCTCGCCCGCCGGAGAACGGACACGGCTCCCGGTATTCCAGGGACGGCCTTCGTAAGCAGTCCTCTTTCGTATAGCGGAAGACCCTCACGGTATCTTTCTAATCCAGAAAGAATGTGCGCCAGTGAGTCAATAGCGTCCTCGAGTAACTCTCTTTGACATTCGCACGAAAAATGTGTTCCGCCGTGACAACTCATTGGTTATCTCCCATTAGGATTTCAAACGCAATCGCCGCTTGTCGTGAGCATTGACCGTTTCCAACGGCTTTAAGTCGGTCCATCCCAGTGGCCAACCCATCATCGTTTCGTAATACTCCGCGCATTGGATTATTGAAAATCGTTTCCACTGGAATGCGTAAGAGAGTCTGAAGTTCGATCCATTGACTAAAACTTTGTTTATCGAATACTGAACGTCCGTTTTCTTTGCTTTTTTCCATGCCATCCCGTCCGACGCCAGTGGAGTCCGCAACAATGAACATTCTTTTCCGCAGGTGTGGAGCTCCGGTTTCATGTGCTGATAGCACTCCCCATCTTGCATCGAACCCCATGCGGGCCAAGTCTCCGAAAACTCGTCCTGCCCCACGAATAGAGAGCATTGGGGAGTTTTCCACGAAAACGTATCTCGGTCGAACAATGCGAACGGTTCGGGCCATCTCTCCCCAAAGTCCGGAACGTTCACCATCGATTCCTTTGCCTTTTCCAGCCACGGAAATGTCTTGACACGGGAATCCTCCGGCAACGATGTCAACCAATCCCGAATATGAGTCGGCGAACCCTTCACTGTTGAATGATCGGATATCGCCGAAAATTGGGGCCTCTGGGAGAATTCCATCTTTGATCCGTTGGGCAATGATGCGCTGGCAGTAATCGTCGATTTCAACGTATCCAATGGGTTCATGTCCGAGCATAAGATCGGCGAGGAGTCCACCACCGGCTCCTGCAAACAAGTGGAGTGTTCGCACATCAATCCGCGTCCCAGAAAATCCAGATAAAAAAAGGGACCCATATCAAAGAAACTATCAAAATCCACAATGACGAAATAATTTCGATCATTTTAATTCCTCAAGATCGGATTTTAGACGTTGCAAAAATGACGACTCTCCGTCGTCGCTAGAAAGAAGCCAGTCAATCCTTTGCGCGTAAATTCCCGCAATCCGCAATGCCTTTACACCTTCAGTGAATTTTTTAATCGTTTTATGGCCGAACTTAAATTCTTGTTCTTCATTTTTTGCTATCACGTCTTCAATCGTGTTGGCTATGTCTTCAATACGATGCTGTGCGTAATCAAAGTACCCGCCACTCATTTCTTCTCGATGCAAAATGCCATCGCCCCCGTATCCTTGTTCTGTGCGAATCCGTTAAAATCCTTTGCCGCATTGACGCATGAGTCTTGTGTCGTAAACCCTTCCACCAGTTTAAGGAAAGGGCCGTTTCCTCCGTAGATGAGAATTACAAGGATAAATGAATTCATTTGTATACCCCCTGCAAATATTCAATGTAAACCTGTTCAGCGATAAAAGGGGCGTTCCTGTAATCAGAAAATCTGAACGCATCTTTTACAGTGTTCCATGTTTTAAGAAAAATCATGTGTTCTTCGTCGTGGCCTTTTGCAGTGAACCACCAAGGAATTGGTTTCATGGTAGATTAACGAATTCTTTTTTCTCTGATTCTGGATAAATCGCCTCATGTAAAAGATATTTCGATATTTCTAGTTTTTCTATAACTTCTCTCAAATAATGCTCTCGTCCCCATTCAATGTTAGACTTTCTTTGGTTGTTGATCTCACACATTTCGTAAAACTTCTTTTCGCCTTCTCGACGAGTGACTATTGTTTGCAAGGCTAGGTGAATTTGTGTTGACTGAGGGGAACCGTTCGACTTTAAGTAATTGCAGGTGGAACACACAAGCGTTGCGTTTGACGGGTCAAAGAATAGGTTCCTATCTGATCTTGGGAAGAAGTGGTCAACTTGAAGTGTGTTGGAATGGTTAAGTTTAAGTTCTGGAAAAACTTTTTTCACCATACAAACTTCACCGTCCCTTAAATGAACTATCTCACGCCATAAATCTTCTGCTTTCCTCTGCAATTTCTTTCTCTCACGGACTACCGAAGATGCCTTTTTACGTTTTCCGCATGGGCAAAATTTGAAAATCTCTCCATCTTTAGCCTTCTTGAATTTGTGCGTGTGCATCGTGTTGTCCCTTTAAATCGCCAGCAAAACTTGGCCGGACGGATCGACCACTTTCGGTAAATCCTCAATCTTCCAACTCGTATAAGATTTGCACCCGGCCACAGTCACAGGATAACAGACAATGGTTTTCCCTTCCCCAATCAGCACCCGACGAAGGTCTGTCAAACGCTGTCTATAACTGGCACCAAGATACGTCCGCATGATCTCTCCGAGAGTCAATTTTCCCCCGTTGTCATCAAACATCTTTCTTAGAACTTGAGTTTGTGTCACGGCGTCCTCCCCAGTCCCAATCTATACTGCCGTTGCGCTACTTATCGCCCACAAAATCGTGCCGGTCTCTCCCGGCTTGTCACTGGTTGCCTTTTTCGCGCGCATTTGGGTGGCGTGCCAGTCGAACCCTAGATTTCGCCCTGCTTCCCGCCGTCCACCGTACGGTGGCTGTCTCGGGTCACTATCGCTCGGGCCAAGCGTTCGTTAGCATGGCGACGGAACAACTTTCCCACGAGGTACCATGCTTCAAATCGTGCCCCATTGACGCAAGGGGCTGGCGTTTTGGTCCGAAACTACTCCGGCACCTGTTCGTTTCGGCGCGTGGCAATCCTCTGCAGAGAGTGCCGCCACAGTCCAAATCGTGCCCGTTGCGCACGGGCGGGCGTTTGGTCCAGGTCGCTCAGGTAACAGATGCGCTTCTCGTTAATCACGATAAGGATTCCAGATATCTGAAATCCGCCTCTGTTCTACGCCTTAGTGACGCCCCGCCCTCGATGCCAAATTGGCATCGGCTATCCCTTTCGGGAAACCGCATCCCCCCATGTCTTGTGAAAATAGGGAGAGGCTTGTCGCCGACAAAATCAAAATGCGGTTCTCATTGATGCCGCGCGCTTCGCACACATCAGCCGTTCGTAAAGTCGCACATACCGGCTCTCTTCCATTATCTCGTCCAAACATATCTGGTAGTATCCTTGATCGTTCGCAACCATCGCCTTCAGTTCCGTCATTGTCAATCCTTCCGCCGCATGTTGCGCCTTGAACGTTAAGAGAAGGCGCGCGGCCTCTCTCTTTTTGTCTGCCGTCTTAAACCTCCACTTGCCCAGAGCGTCTGCCACACGGTCTGGAAAGTCTTTTAGTTCCTCCTCAATCGTTGGAGACGCTCCGGGCATGTCGGCGGTGAATGACATTTAGAAAGGAACCTCTTCTCCATTTTGTGCCACGTTCTTGGCTGGTTCTGTCGTGTAGTCCATCTCGTATTTGTCGATGAACTTAACGCGCGGGTATTCGGTCCCATCCTGTCCCGCTTCCATTACCACCTTGCCCACCAGGCATCGCCCGATCCACTGGGAAGGGTCAACAGTTACGGACCCCTCAAACGGTAGCCCGATCGTCTTAAGAAACGTCTTTGACATCCCCGCGCCCTTTGCCATCTTGTCGGTGAAGAAAACGATGTAATGGAACTTTACCAACCGTCCAGCGTATGGCCCGTCCATCACTTCGTAATCCACCACAACCATCGGGTCGCCCTTCTTTGATACCTTCTCTGTTGCCGCCACGATACGAAGGTTATACCGTCCCGCCGGGACGCCCCCACCACTTCCCATCTCTACGCCGTCAAAGTCCACTGTGAACGCCATTATTTTTCCTCCAAGGGGGAAATTTTCTTCTTAAGAAAGTCGATGCACTTTTGAATTTGGTCCTTCGTCATCTGATCCCATGCCTCCACATCCGCTTTCGTAAACCACGCCATGACGGAAGAATCATCAACTTTGACCACGGTCAAAAGACGCTCCACCTCTATCACCTGTTCGGAAGTCGCCATTTCAACTGCAACGGCTTCGCGTGTGATAATGTCCTGTCCGTAGAATTTGAGGAAGTTTTTGTATTCCCATTCAAACGTCTCCGGAAATTTGTTTTTCCCGATCTCTGCCCGTTCTTTAATCGTGTGTGCCACCCGTTTTCCGTTGATTAGATCGAGTGAAAACACGAAGTCGTAGAAGTAGGAATCTCCCTTCATTGAGTCCGGACCCACTCCTATCTTTGTCATCCCCGCCCCGTAAATGTCCTTTTGGTGACTGGTTATGATGACGTTCATGTCAAGGCTCATAAGCATACGCTGAATGGCCTTGTATTCGGACTTAACGCGCCCCCAATACCTCATTCCGAAGTCTTGGAGGTCGGCGTTCTTGTCCTTCCCGTCCGCCCGTGTGTGCTTCTCAAATATGCGTGACCACTTGTCTTGGAGGGCATTGTAGAGGGACGTTACTGGGTCGATAATCAATGTGCGGTAGTTGTGCTTTTCCGTCAACAAAGACTTTATTTCGTCTCTCACTTCGTCCGGGTTGGTGGTTTGAAACACAACGGACCCCGCCCGCGTTATGCTCTCGCCGTAATGGTCGGTTCCACGCTCCATGTCGATGATATAAGACTGGGGGAACTGAATACTTGCGGTTGTTTTGCCGACACCAGCCGGACCATACAAGAACAGTTTCAACCGCTTTTCCTTCATCTCTGGTTTGATTCCTTTGAGTGCCATGGTATTTCTCCTTTTGCGTTTAGGCCCCGCGTGGGCATTTGTTAAAAGTTTGCACGGGAAGTCTCGATACCGTACCCGTGACTCACTACCCCTTTGCGCCGGGGCTAGTTTTTGGAACAAATCAGTTCATCACCAACCAAGTCGATAAAGCCATTTTCGCGCCCATCAAAAGCAGAGCCGCCCCGATAACCCACGGGAGCAGTTTCCGCAAATTGGTAGCCACCCTCTGCGTGTGCGTGTTGCACCCCCGGCACCATCCGCCGTGGAATTGAACGTACCGAATCTGGCACCGGGCGCACCGTGGTCCATTATCGAGATACTTGTGCCCCAGAAACGAGTTCATCACGCCCCCGGCCAGTAGGCCCGCGTGCCTTCTCTGAAATTCCTTGGAAAAAAATTGGAAATCCGAGTATTCCAGCATTGAACGGCCTCTTTATAGTCTGATTTCGGTCCAAGATTTACGCCGCAGTCGCATGTAACAAACCATCCCTCTGTGGTCTCTTGAAAATATGGTCGCTGGAATTCTTTATCATGAAGGAACGGGCACCCGGCTACCGTTTTCTCTAACTTTCTAATTTCGTCGTCGTCCACGTATTCCTCCGGAGAAGCCAGTTTCCAATTGTCGTATCCGGCGATGGATTCCATTATTTCCCCCCTTCGCAGATTAAAAACGCCGTCCACAAAGCTAAATTTTTCAACATAATTATAGTTTGGTTATCCCTCTCCTCCCGCCTTTCTCTCCATTGCTCATGCTGAATCCATTGATCGCGTGTCATTTTTTCGTCGCTATTCATATGATTCTCCGAGTGGATGTGATAAAAAATATACCCCAGGGCGAAACGCTTTCGCGCTCTCGGACGCCCTGGGGCATAATAATAGCCGTCGCACCATTTGGCACGAAGGCGTTATATTTGACTGCGTGGCCGAGTTCCACGCTCATCATACAACTTTCCTATTTCTGTTTGATGCTTGCTGTAATACAGAAGCCCATCTACAATTTTCTGGTTCATAATTACCGTCATTGTTGATCCGATCTATAGAATACGAAGGTCCAGGTTTTTTCCCCATATCGACAATAAAATTCTCAAATGAATTAACCCATCTATCACATACGGATATCCCTCTCCCACCGTAATTTTTAAAACCTGTATGTTTAATATTTAGGCATCGGGATCGCATTGCTTTCCATGTGTTGTATTCCGATATAGTTTTTCCACCGATGGTTGCTCCATTTCTTTTAACAGACTTGTATCTACTCTGAATACATCCACATGAATCGATTTTTCCATTCCTGAAATCAGAAAGTGGGCCAACAATCTCACCACCACATTCACAAAGCGCGCGCCAAAGGCTCTGTGTTTGCTTTAACCCATTCTTGCAAACACCGACCCGACAATCCATAATAAGTTTTCCATGCCATTCCCCGGCGGCGTTCTGCTTTCGCGGCATCTTTTTACATTCAAATAAAATAGCCCCGGCGGAAGACGATTGCTCGTCCCTCACTCCACCGGGGCATAAAGAATCCAGCCGCGTTTGACGCGCCTGGAAAGTGGCCGATAGCGGTGAGGTCGCCATGACGTTAATTATTATATCACAAGTAATTTATTTGTCAAGGGGGTAAATAAAAATATTTTTACCGTCTAAGAAAACCATAACAAGCGTCGTGTGATCCAGAGTCTGGGATCAATCCCGAGGGAGATACAGGATATGGACGCGACGCCGCCATCAAATATTCATTAACACTTGCCACGAGGTTTTTTCTTCTTCATGAGAATGACACTCCTTTGGTGTCTACACCTTTTGTTTTATCATATGAGCGCATCGCACCAACTCCCAACAATGCACCGAGTAGATATTGAAGAACTCCGGTATCGAGTGATGGCACAGCATGTAATCCTACCGATTGAGCCACCCATGTAAGGAGCGGATATACCACCGTATAAGCGAGTCCTGCAACACAAACCCAAATCGCCGCCGGACGTCCACCGGAAACAAAAATGTTGGGATTTGATGCCTCGATTTTATTTATTTCTAATTGCCCAAGAACAATATTGAATTCCTTTTGAAGTTCTGCCGTCAATTGGTTTAATTTTATTTTCTCTATTTCAGTCGCATTCGGAAATTTCTTATCAATGATCGTTGTAGCCAAGGTAGAAACCGCCGTGACTGCTTCACCGATTCCAAACATAAATCCTCCTATCCTAAAATTAAACGCGCCAAATTAAAAAGTCTGAAATACCAATTATGAGAAAAAACATTTAAGCTCGGAATATCCCTCATCGTTTCATGGTAACGGACTGCTCTCTCTGTCAAAAATCCGACAACTCCGCTGATCCCTTTATCATGCGCGGCTTTTATGGTCTTCGGTCCAATAATCCCATCTACCGTAACCCCTAAGGCAACCTGCATCATCCTTTTAGCCGTTCCTGCTCCCTGATTCACAGCAGAATCGAATACTGCTACGGCCATTGGTCCAGGCAATTCATCACCATGCACCGTATCCCAAAAATCCCTCCGATATATTTCTGATGCCTCATCTTTATTCAATGCGCGGATATCCAATGAAGGATAAGATCGTGAAGAAATACCAAAATTTGTTATACCGCCAGGATCGGATGGATTATCTACCAATCCGCCTTCATATGAAAGAACAAAATCAATCGCATTTTGCCAGGCATTTTTTTGTGTATCCATCCCTATTTTACCTCCATGGCCTTATGTGATTTTTCATTGTTCGATATGTAGCCATCAAAATAAATCGCATACCAAGGAAACCAGGAAGTCTTTTTTCTCTCATTTGGAATTAGATGCTCTATCTCGGCGTGATCCCATGAAATACTCTTTATCCAGATGATATGAGGTAGTGGTAGAAATCCCAAGAACTTGTTCCCGTCCGATTTCCGAATTGCTATATATCCACCGTACTTCCACCAACGCGACAAAGAGAAAGCCCAACAATTGCTAAATGTTGTTCCAGGGATTAACCGATCTCCGAAGATCGCAAGATAAATACAAAAAGAATAAAAGAAATTTGCTATCCCCCAAACGATTAGTCCAACAATCGCAAGAGAAAAATGGAAAATCCTACGCATGTTGTTTATTGTTCGCACGTTCGATGTTAACCGCATCAAAAATATAGTCTTCTTTTTTTATAAGACTACACAATGCCCAATCAGATTCATCGCAAAACTTGCACGACCCAAGAACGACTTGTGCATCGGCCGATCCGCATCTTCGGCACACAGTGATAGGTCCACCTTCAATCATTTTGGCCCCTGAATATGGATAGATGGCACGAACCATTTAACAAAACTAACGACAATAGCCGATGCTCCACCAATTGCCATTATAGCTCCCGCTACTTTCAATGGGAACGACCACAGACTTTTAATTTGGTTTTCCGTCGCTGTTATCCTTGCATCGAACCGAATCAAAGTTTCGTTCAGCGTTTCGCATATTGTCCGAATCTGTTTCATATCCCCGGCCAGTCCGTCACTCAATCTTTCAAACCGCATGACTGCATTTTCTAGAGTGATCATATCGGCTTTTACCATATCCAATCCGTTCTTATTTTTGGCGATAGCTTCCCAAAACCCATCGCGGTATGGGCCAGAAGATAAAACATCATCGTCTTTTCTCGTTCCATAGCGTTCTTCATTCGTCATAATGTATGGCGTCTTGTTGAATTAATGGCGTCATTTTTTATTCTCTTCCTTTTGCGACATTGAATATATCGTACGCAAAAGAAGTCCTGCCGTCCATGGATTCAATGGCGAAGCCGAATTTTGAGTAGCAATTCTAAGAGCATCTATCATGCCAGCAGTAACTTTACCACCGGCTTTATCCATCATTGCGCCAGCCAATGCTCCAACGGTTGACCCACCAGGACCAAGGACGGAACCAATGGAACGTCCTAGCAATACCATCCTTGATCCTGTTGTCTTATCTCCGGTGAATGTTTCTTTAATATTCGATAAACGAACCTTTTCGGTTAGATTTCCACCAACCGATTTATCTAACGCTTTTAATGCCGCCGAAGATTCAGGGGATTTTCCTTCGAGTAACTTTGGAGTCCATTTTCCCGCCGTAGCATCTGTGGCATACGTCCCACGCGATGGATCATAACGCAAACTGAATTTGCGTTCCACAAGTTTCTCAAGTCGTACATTTTGAGCAACGGACTTCATGGCTTCCGCATATTTCTCATTTGTTGATTTCAAAACCGAATCCAGCACATTCCGTACTGATTTTTTAGCATCTCGCGCTGGATCACTCCAATTTATATTTTCATGCTGTTTAACAATATCCTTTAATTGCTGTTGACTGATATTCGGATTGGCTCCGCCAGGAACTTCCGGCAATTTAACTTCTTTTAATATCCTGTCTGGACCGACGACAATCTTCGTTTGTTCCGCTTGTCCAGGGAGAGGATTTATTTCTTTAATTTTACTTATTGTATTATCAATAGTTCCAATAGCTGATTCTGCCTCGGAAGAAATCGCTTTACCAGAAACTCCAACAAACTTGCTTTTTGTTTTTTCTAAAAGTTCAATAATTCTCGATTTAGGAATATCCAATTCACTTGATAATGTTTCACTCGCTTTCTTATCCAAAGCGGATATCGTTCCAGCTAATTTCTTGTGATAATTGACTGCGACATTACTTAACTGTTCTCTGTTTAATGCCGTATCAACTCCTTCTTTGTTTAAAAACCTCTCAATAATTGCAGGCATTTTTATGTTAGATGGAGAAACTGCCTCAATCCCTTTTAATAAGACTGGTTTAAGCCCTTGCGCGGCTCGCAGTCCTACAAGTCCAGTCGCTTCACCATAAACTCCGTGCTTCAAATTACTTCCAATTTCAGGTATTACCTGTTCTGGTTTAAGTTCGTTTCGGAGACCGAGCTTTGTATCAAGTATATCAGCCGCAGATTTACCAGCGGCCATACCTAACGCTCCTCCTGCCGCCGCACCAAAAGGAATACCGACGACTGTCTCACTTGCCGCACCTGCACCCAATCCTCCACCAATAATAGCCCCACCTACTTCCATTACTGGCCTTGCTATCTTTGAAACAAGTTGCTTTAAGTATGAACTCTTCGATGGACTATTCGGCAATTCAGGAGCTTTCATCCATTCCGGTGATTCCGACACCAATGGAGCATCTTTCCAGCCCATTATGGCTTCACCCTAATCTTTCCATCTGGCCCTTTAAAATTCGATCCAGAAGGCAATTTTTTATATTCGGCATCGGATTTTATTTCCATTATCTGATTAGCGGAGTTTTGTAATGCCCCTCCGGTTTTACCACCAAAATCAAACGATGATAAAGTATCCAACGGATTATCCATTTGATTCCTGGAAAGATATTCAGATTTCGTATTCTCATCGAATCCGGCAAACGCATTTCGCACACGTTCACGATATGCCGATACAGCCTGATTTAATCCTTGACGTAATTGTTCTACTGTTTTGAGTTTTCCAGTTCCAAATTCTTCCCTTAATCTGACAAATTCCGGCGGAGTTACAGCGGCCCCACTTCGGTCCTTGATCTTTACGTTTTGCAATCCTTGCACCGCCTGCCTTAATGCTCTTCCTTCATCGCTCAGTAAGAAGCTCGGAACAAGACTTTCGGCTCTTCCATAACCAGGAACATTCCCTTCCTTCGGGATAAGAGAGGAGATTGTCTTGAATTGTGTTATAGCTTCTGGCGTTCCCATATCTTCAATGCGTTTCGCTAAGGTTTGTGTATTTTTAGCCAAAAGTGTTTCTTCTCTTATGCCTAAATTCGGATTCGTAGACGGATCATTAATCACCTGGTATTTTTTTGTTGGATCGTAAACAATCGGTTCCCCATTGAGCGGATTTATGAACCCCTCTCCCTTTTTCATAATTGGGATAGGATTGTTTTGTCCTGGGGCGTCTGAAAGTAATTCCCTAACGGCTTCTGTTGGTTTACCGCGCTTATTTAGATAATCCGCCGCCAAGGGTCGCTTCATAAATAATTTTGACTTCTCATCCAACGGTTTACCGTCTGGACCTTTCATCGCATCAATCTGCTTAAACCCATCAATCATGTTTGCAAAACTCTTATCTTGCATATCGTCTTCTGAAAATTGTGGGAATTCGAGTCCACTCATTTTAGAAAGAGTCGGAGCCATTTTATTCAATGCCTTTACTTTCAAAGTATCCGGCAAGTGTGGAAGCATCGACATACCAATTGTAACCGTCTGTAATTGTTTTTGCTGTTGCAATTGTTCATGTTGGGCTTGAAGATTTTTGATTTGAGAATAAATACCAACCGCATTCTGTAATCCTGGAACAACAGCAGAGTTCGGAGGATTAATTTCTACACCACCTGGAAATTGAGCCATATGTTCCTCCTATTGTCCTAAAAGACCAGCACCAACACCAACAGCTCCACCTATAGCGGCACCCCATGGACCACCAACTGCCGCACCAGTACCAGCCCCAGCGAGTCCGGCACCAATAACATTTCCTTTACTCTGTTGGTTATATCCATATTGACCCAAAGCCGCTTGGTATTCTAATTGACGTTGATTCGCATATGGAGACGCCGCGTTAGCATAACTGTTTGAAATATTTCCACCAACGCCAAGAAGACTCGCTGGCCCTGTTTCTTGTGATGCTCCCAACAAAGACAAACTGGTATTGTTGTTCCCGGCCAATTGAGCTTGTCGTTCTGCGTCAGTCCTTAGTCCGTACGTCTTGTTGAATTGTCCTAAGAGAGCCGCACCAGCGGTAGAATCGCTAGTAGCCGTTTCCGGCGTATCGCCAGAAATACCAATACCACGACGGGCCGCGTTCTCTTTTAATAGCTTGAAGTCATCGGATTTCTGTTGAGTCAATCCTTCACTTACTGGGAGAGTTCCTCTTAACGCTCTTTCATAACGATCCATACTCAATTTATTTAAATCAATTTGTTTATTAAGAGCGTCTTGATTTAAAGTTATTGTACCGCCAGGATCAGCCTTGAATAATCCAGAAACCTGTTTTAGAATATCAGCGTTTTGTGTTGACGTATCTAGGCTTGTCCCGTAAGTTTTATTTATACGATCAAGCAATTCCGATTGTTTTTTATATAAATCTTTTTCTTCTTGTGACATTTGCGGTGCTTCTGGGGCATTTCCGCCTCCGGCCATATTAGACCTCCACTAGATAGAATTGAACTTCATTATTTGCCGCGTAGGGCCTAACCTTGAAATACCGGCTTACTAATTGGCTTAAATAGTTATCACCTTTCGGTGTATTCATTAATGCTTTGTTGTATCCATACAATTTAACAATTTCCTTAAAATACATTGCCATTTTCCAAATAAATGATGGTGATCGGTATTCTTTCTTTACGCATAAATGTACAAGGTATGGAAGATCATGTTCTAAACGAAAAGAAAAAAACCCTTTAACTTTATTTTCATCTATAACCCATGTGGCAGATCGTTTAATGTCCATATCTTTAATTGCGTAGCCCTCATCCTTCATCATGCCTGAAATTGCATCTTCGTCTTTCATTTCACTCATGCGCAACAATGGAATTCCTTAATTCGTTTTTAATCCCAACCAACCGTGCTTGGTCTAAAATCTGATTTCCTATAGATACCTGATTGGCTATTTTATCAGAACTTGCCGCCGACATTCTAACCATTTGAGAATTTTCAACTAACAAGATTGGTAAGAATTCAATTGCACACCCAAACTTATCAATCACTCCTTCACCCTGTGGATCCTTACCCAACAAATGGGTCCAAAATCGGCATTTAGATTCGATACAATCCTGTTTTCTTACCGCCGAAAGAAGAGGGCAAATCATCATCAATCCTTACTAGCCACAATAACATCAGCATGTGCAAAAATACCGATGGCAGTTGAACCTGTATTTCCATGATTATGCGTACCGCCTGATCCAGTCGCTTCAATAGACGCACTCCCACTTCCACCTGGATTAGATGCGTAATAGGCTGATCCACCAGTTCCAGCTCTTGCACCAGATACACCTATTGAAGCCGCATCTCCATATATCTCGGAACCCCATCCACTACTTGCATTGTGCGTAGCCAATATTTTATGCGTATGCGATGGAAGTTGAGACAATGTAATAGTGAAATCTCCGGTAGTATGTAAATGGTCAAGATTCGTCGATGCCGCCATTGCCCCTCCAGTAGCTCCACCACCACCACTTACAATTCGGAGAAATTTATCATCAATACCAGTTACTAAAGTCCATCCAGCAGGTGCCGCCGCCTGATAGAATACCATCCTTGTACCTTGAGGAATTAGAGAGTAAATGTTGCTTGTTAGTCCATCTTCCAAAGAGTTTATATACGAAACAATGACAGCATTGTTCTCGTTTACTTTCGTCGAAGAAATGGGACTTTCTCTTTTTCTAAATTGGTGTGGAATTGCCAAACTCATAAATCCTCCTTACTTCGGAGCCGCGCCGAGCATTTTAAAATCAATCATAAAAGAAGAAAACATAAGCCTCTGATTCGGAGCCGAATGTGTTATTTCAATTTCAAGCGTTCTTCCTTTTTGACCAATATCGAAAGCACTCCTAACTGGGAAAGTGTCATCGAATGTTGCTTCGTCGAAATTCGATTCGTCCCAAGCGGAGGCATCTGTGGAAAACGAAGTAACAAAATTGTCTTCACCATCTACGATAATTTTAACATCCAGATCAACTTCCCGTGCCCCCATCACAGTATAAATAGCACGCTTAAATTCTTTCACATGCCGAATGTCTCCCATGATTAAACGCGGAGTACGTAAAACCATGGGATATCCAATACCGTCATCATCAAAACCAGAATCTTCTAATTTCCATATTGTCCCTGAATAATCGCCCGTGTAAACAAAATAAGTAGCAGGACCGGTACGGACAAGACAAGAACATGAAGCATTATATCCGGACGGAGCATCACGATTTTCATGGATGGCCCACGCGGACTTCGGCTCTCTATCAATAAAATATACTAATGCGCTGTCGCATTTTGTTGCGTCATTGACGGAAATAAATATTTTTATAGCCCGAAGTGTCGGATCATAGATCATATTGAAATCATTGATCCTTGACATAACGGCGTTTTCTTTTAAATAAGTATCTATGAATGCAGGTCTAGCAATGGATGCTTGCTTATAGTCACCATAGGATTGAACGGCACTGAAGCTATAAATATCCCCATCTTCGGTCATCACCACAACATCATTTGGAGTTTTTACAATTGTCCGCCAACTCCCCGCACCCCCATCCCACTGTGCGGACTGATATCCCCAATTCCCAGAATCTAAATCTGTATCATCAATGACAAATGCTTTTGATCTTGAAAACACAATAAGCCTATCTCCGAATTCAATCCCACCTACCAATCCGAAAGCATCACCCGTATCAATCGGGATCAAACCACTCGATCCGCCAGCGAATTCTTTTCCATTCCCTGTGCTAGAGAAATAAATGCCATTCTTCATAACCGCCCATAAACGTCGTGATGTTCCCTTTCCGTGAATGACAAATTGGAATGGTTGATTTGTTCCTGCCCAATCGACTGCGGGAGTCGTAATGTTTGATGTGCTTACGGCCACACCATCCCATGTTTGAGGAATTGAAAAACCATCACAAACAAAAAGCTCATTCCCAAATACAACAAAACTATATGGGTTTGATGTCGACATTCCCGTTTTCAGAACAGTCAACGGATCGCTATATAATTTACCGTTAGATGCTCCGAAAACCTGATGGCTATTTGTTTGTCTTCTGAAATCAAAAATTCCAAGAATACGTGGAGCCCCAGTAATGGGAGTGGAATTTATCTTTACCGTCCCACCCCGCTTCTGTCTTCCATCACGATGAAGATTAAAATTACGGCTATCCCCCACAAGGGATGTCGGTTCGATTAATTCAAGATCGTACCGATATTGGTACCCACCTTCCGTTTGAGGGATAACCAGCGTTTGGCCAGAATAACTCATTAGTAATCCACCACTTTCATTTGCAATTCGTTCAATGTATTTCCGTAATTTTCAGCATTCACAAGGTCACGGAGTGATTTTTGATATTCCTGAAAAACACCAGGAGCCCTTGAGTCGTCATCATTTTGTAATGCTTTCCAGCGTAATCCTGAAATCCAGAGTGGTTGCCATTTCTGATATAAGGTAAGCATCAATGGGCCTACCGCATCCGCTTCTGTCAAATCCGCCTTGTATCTATTGATAAGAACCATCGGTTGGTTATCTTCTCTCCAAGGGATAGGGTTCAAAAGAAACTTTCCATTAGTCCCATCGCCAAACGGAAGATAATACAATGGATATCCTTTATCTTGTGAAAATTGAGAATTTCCATTTTCCCATATCGGAGATTCCGTAAGCGTTTGATAATAATCGAGTATCACATAACCAGAGCCATTTATTGGGGCCGTAGAAAAATCAGGAGAAACAGAAGCTATTTTTGTTCCAGGGACATACCCGTAAACGGTTGAAATTCCACCGACACCAACCCCAGAAGAAACGACAATTTCTTTACCAACAATATCAGCGGCAGTTCCGGTAAATGAAGAAGCAAGCGTAATCGTATTTGTTGCCCCAGCCTGAGCCGTTCCATAGATTCCGCCAGTCGCAAATTTAATGGACATGTCCGACGCATAATCATTCGGATTTGAATATTGTTGTACACCTTTCGTTAAAATAGTTATCGCTTTTGATTGCAAAGACTTCAAGTCTCTTGCCCTTGCCCAGAGTTCGGCCTTTATCTCTTCCAACCACCGTTCCGTAGCCCTCGCTTGCAATTCTCCACTTGGCTTTGAATATCCAGCACGTCTTAGACTCTCAATAACCAATGACGATAAAATTGGAGGTGTGCTAATTGACATTAGATAACCCCTTATAGGCATCGCCCCATAAATGGGCCTGCCCGTTAATTTCAAATTTAGACATTACTGTATTGTATGCATTTTCACCCAAACTCCTCCGAAGAATTGCATTTTCTGTAATGAGTGAAATTCCAACCTTCCAACTTTCCGCACTGTTTCCTTCAATCCATACGCCATTTTCTTCTGTTGCATGTTCTTTGTACGGACTAACGAGAGACGTAACTGAAGGGACTTTTAATGCTCCCATTTCAACCCATTTAATATTTGATTTACAACGGTTGAATTTGTTATCTCTCAATGGAATAATTGCAAAATCCAAGTCGAGAATTGCTGATTTATATGGATAAGCATCCGTTGTTATCCATTGGTGAAATTCAATTCGATCTTCTGGGATATCTTTCATCGTTCCAGCAAACTTGCTTCCCATGATAACGAGTTTAATATTCGGATATTTACGCATTACGTCGGAAAGTACTGGGGTCAATAATGTCCAATCTTCGTAATGCGAATGACCACCAAACCATCCCATACGGATATCATTCCTCTGCATTAATGGAAGTCGATTCCATAATTTTCCGTCGATGCAATTTGGGAGTGCTTTAACTATTTTTGAATATGGTTTATAAACTTCGGCAAGGATATCCGTTGTCACAGTAACCATATCGGCCATTCCCATGACGCGCTTAATCCCATCAAGTGCTGTTTTGTTTTTCGCAATATTTATGTTTTTACCATCAATCCATACTTCGAGTTTTTTACCATCCGCAAATTCCATTATAACTTCTTCAGTCCCATGGTCTTCATAATGAGGTGAAAATGGAGAAACAGAAAATAGGTTGTCATCGTATTCAAGGACTATCTTAGCTCTCGGATTCAATTCCTTCATTTGATCGAAGAATTTAGTATCAGACAATCGCGGAAGAACGATAACATCAGCATCCAGTAAACACATGGCTTTATTTTGATTGTCGTTTTCGATTGCATTCAACAAGTCAGCTTTTGTCATTCCCATAACCTCAAAAGACTTGTCGATTCTGGCAAGTGTTGTAATTGGAAGCGTAGCACGGTAATAGTCGCAAGCTCCACCTGTTCTATCAAAATAGAAAATCTTCATAATATAGCAGACCTCAATTCATCGTTTATGAACACATTTTCAATGATCTCATTGTACCCATTTTCAACACAGCGCGGACACCGGTCAAGGTCAATTTCTTTTATTGCCTTCAAATGTTCAGGGCTCCACCAAATTTCTTCAAAACTTTGTGTATTGTAATTTCCCCACCGGAGATATTCTTCATCGTTTGAAATTCCCCTGTCTTGACATATCAGGAATGCTCCATCGCCCGACGTAACTGCAATCAATGGCGTCGCCCTGCATTTTGTATACAACTTTTTAGACCAAAAACCATCAAATTTATCTATGCGAAAATAAACATTGTTCCATCTCTCCGATGTTTCATGTGAAACATCCTTAAGTATCGGAATAATGGTGTCCTTCATAAGTTTTCCACCACCTGGATATTCGTGGTCAATGTAATCAGGATCAAGATATGCGGGACGTATATGAATAAAATCAGGGTTGAATTGTTGTCCCCATTCGCAGAAGTCTATCACAGACTTATAGTTTGTTGGGGTTATCAGGAATGCAAGCCCCATTTCAGTCTTAAGTCCGTCCTTTCTCAATTTAGCAAGGTTTGCTATATTCTTATTTATCCTGTCCCATCCATCTATTCCGTGAATCTGCTCATAAGATTCTCTATTCGAAGCATCAACGGAAAAACGTACGAAATCAAATGGCGTTGGATCATCGAGTAAGTACCCTTGATTATTTATTCCAACCAAAATACCCTTCTCTTTCAATTCGCGGGCCGCACCGAGTGTCCCACGATTCAATAGTGGATCGCCACCACCTGAAAAAATAACGCATCGTATCCCATTCTGTATAGCATCATTTGGTATTTTTCTCATAGCATCAAGAGAAAGCGTATTGCGATGGTCAACCTGCTCCCGCGCCATGATACAATGCCCACATTTATATCCACAGACGTTTGAAGGATAAATAACCCACTCAACAGGAGAGGGAATACGTTTGCCGTTAATTATCTCTCTTATTTTATCCGCATGTATGAAAACCTTATTTGAATCAAAACGGTTATATTTTGGTGTCATGGGAGAGATGCCTTCATAACCCATTGCCCCATCATCGGGAAATTTACACGCTCGATCAGTCTTGGTGGTGGACATGGATTCTCATAATCTCCAGCAATGTCTTTGATAATAAGCCCGTTTTTTGCGCCTTGCTCGATTAGATAACCTTTATTGTATTTTGCAATCGCCATGGAACCTTCAAAGGCACCGTCATTTAATGGGTATATCGTGAAATACCAAACTCCGGAAGGTTTTAGTATTTCGCTTACGCCATGAAATAGCTCTTTGATTGCGTCAGGAAGAAGATGCGTTAAGAGACTTACACTTAGGATATAATCGAATTTAAGACCGTCTGGGATATAACTCTTAAGATCAAAATTTGATATATCAGACAAACAAATACCGTTCTTACATCCCCTGATACGTTCTACGGCTTTTATCAGTATACCGCTGTCAACATCCATTCCAAAAAAGTTCCCATCGTTTAGATAGTCTACAAGATTCACGGTCCCCCGAAGGCACCCACAGCCTAAATCAAGGAATTTATGTTCTGGCTTAAGCCCTACAGACTTCATAAAAAATGGCTGATTAACTTCCTCCAATCCCTCATTGCTCCCAACGTGATAAAGAGCATTTTTTAGATCGCCCTTAAACTGAAACTTCGTCTTGTATAGTTCCAGTGTCATCATGGGTTTTGTGGGTAAGACTCAAGAGTTTGATAAAACATAGGATCATTCAAATGCCTTCGTTTCAGTTCTATGATATTCTGCATCATTTTTATTCGAAATTGAGCATTGTCTTTCTTCGTCGCACTTTCCAAATGAATGGCGGGAGACGGAAGATACATTATTTTAAATCCCGCTTTGATTGCCCGCAGACAGAAATCAACATCCTCCATTTGTGATCCAGGGTAATCTTCCGCCATCCCGCCGAGCTTATCAATGACTCTCCGTTTTATATAAATAAGGCTTGTCGTCACATGCGCCACAAAACATCGTTCATCGGCCTGCCCATTATCGTCTTCCATGAAAAATCTATGCCCTACCGTCCCTCCACGAAACAGACCACCGGCGTGTTGTAATTTTCCATTCGGGAATAGCAATTTGAATCCAAAGATATCGGCATCTTCGTAAAATGGAGACACAAGGGAAAGAGATTCCGGCATAAGAAAAATGTCATCGTCCATTAGAACAACGTCGGAATTTTTGTCTGATTTACGAAGACCTATGTTTATGGCTTCTGGCCAATCATTCCCCTCGTTTATAAAAAACTTATTACCTGAAAAAGGGAAATGCCGGAGATAGGCCACACTTAACTTGCTATGTGGCCTATTCAATGTCGGAACAATTAAGTCAACATTTTGATTCATATTCCACCTTCAACTGTCTTGAACATCTCACCAGCAGGAGAATTCAAATAACGTTTTAGCCCTTTTGAATTCATTGTTCCGTCTGGGTTGACCAAATCTTTTTGTTCTGTCAATGCGATAACTGGAATTTTTGCAATCAACTGAAATCCGCGATTTTTTGTAAATCCTTTATTTGGAGACTTCCGCAATTCCATACAATGTTTTGCCAAAGGTTGAATGTCTTCAAAATGGACTAACGTGAATTTGTCTTTTTTCTCACTATAAGACATGAGTCCATTCGGAGCGGAATGTCTACTCGATATAATTGGCATATATCTCCAAAGGCCATATGGGGAGGGCGAGGGCTATTAGCCCACCACCCTCCCCTATCGGCCTATTCAACTTAGGTCAGTTGAGTGATTTTACCAGAACCTTTCTCTTGACGCGATTCGAGCGTGACTTCCGCCTCAATCATGAACTTCCGAGCCGACCCAGTTCGGGCCAATTCTTCGGCATTGATCGGTCGAAGGAACGCTTTGCTCCATAGCGTCATATCGCCAAAAACAATCAACTGATCGGCGGCAGACGTATTCATGATGGTGGAAAGAACCATACGAACTTCGCCAAAGTCGCTTTTGTAAATATCGACAGCGGCGGTAAGAGATTTGTCATCGGCCATAACTTCTCGGGTATTGGTCGTGAAAGCAGAGATTTTCCGTTTCTGGACCGCTCCGCAAAGAATCGCCGAAGGCATACCACCCTGCGCCCAAACCAACTGAAGGTTATCGTTCAGCATGCTTTCGGTTAGAGTCTCGTTTCCGGTCCCGGTTCCGGTAGTGTTATTGGTGGTGATCCACCCAAGAACACCCTTCATTTGCCGAGCCGTTCCTGACGCACCGGAAGCGGTCGCCGAATTGATAAGGAACGCATACTCCATATCTCGCGCCAATTCGGTTAGCTTCTTGCGTTTCTCATAGGCAACGGGGTCACCACCAACCTGTTCAGTCGCAACCTGGGTATCAGACAAGGTATACGCTTTTCGGATGATTTGCGTATAGTTGTTCTGTCGGACTTTCGCCGTAATCGCCGAAGCGGCCTGATCGTCACCTTCGATCTGGGCATTTGCCGCGGGAGCCGCGAGAGTATCATTCGTCCACTCGTGGAGGACAGCCGTAGCACGCGAATTCCCGGAATTAGACAAAAACCAGGTATCTTTAGGAGCAATATTCGTAACGATGTCGATCAAGTCTTCCCTGTTACCAATAGCGGCATAGGTTTGAAATGTATTTGTGGGAACTGCCATTTTATTCTCCTTTAAGTTTTATTATGACTAAAGGCTAGAACGTCTTCCCATGCCTGATGCCTCAATGGGTTGTTTTCCGCCGTTAGTTTCTTCGCTCTTTCCAACAAGGAACGATACTTGGACGATTCATCATCGGAGAATCCTTTGGAGGCCCCACGACCGCTTTCTATCGGAAGAATGGTTGGGGAAATTCTCTCCACTGGTTTCGTTTCAGATGGCGTGGATTTATTATGTCCAGCGACCTGATCTGAAAGTTCCTTCAGTTTGATATCCTTGAATACAGATAGCCATCCGCTTTCATTATCTAAACCTCGCGCAACTTCTTGCGGTAGAGATTTGAGTTTTTCTTGGATTTTACCTCGATAGCTTAAAAAATCGGTGAATCCAAGAGATTCCTTAGCGAATTGGTCTACCCTTTCAAGGGATGCATTCAGTCGCATGGGGGCAGTTTGAATGTCAATTTCTTGCAATTGGCGTTGTGTTTTATTCAACGCCTCTTCCAGTCGTTTGACGTAAGGATCATCTTTTACGGAACTTTCTGAAATAGAATCAGAAGGATCAGGATTATTTTGATTGGCCATAAGTTCAGCCAATATTTTTTCCCTTTCCGCCAAAGACGATTCCCTTTCTCTTACCCTCTTTTCATCTTCGGACAATTTCTGTCCTTTTGACGTCAAATGCTTATCAATCTGGACCCGCCTGATAATGTCTCCAAATTTCGCTTCTTCTTCAACGCCATCCACTTTCAGTTTAACCAACGCATCGGCAAAATCTTCGGGAGAAAGATATTTTGCCTGTTGTTTAACCTCTAGTTTCGGCTCATCGTTAACTTCTCCATTTTTCATATCCACGTTATCTATTTTATCGGTCACAGGTACCATGGAGACACCGGGGATATTCCGCCCGACCATATCGGAGAACAATGTTTGACTCACTGTTTTATCCGGATTATGTGCGGACTGTTTTACTGGTTTAATTGAAGGCGTCGCTTGTTCAGCGGTAGCCACAACATTTTCGTTTGACATTTCTCATCCCTCCTCGGGGGTAGAGTCTAACAATTGCTGGCGAGCCATTATGCCCGCCTGTATTTTGGTATCAACTCGCTTCTTTATTTCATTTATGACTTGGTAAATTTTTTGAATCTGAATTACTTCAAACGTATTCGCAGGATCAACTTTTGTGAATTCAACAAATGCGGCTTGTTCCATGGGATCAAGAACGAGTGAAATAAGAATATCAAACGCTCCAGTGGAAACAAAATCAGTCAATTTGTCACCTTCCATGGCTGTGCGCTTGAGTTCCTCAAAGTCATGGTTTTCGGAGTATTTCGCTTTCAACTTGTCAAAGAATTTCATTTAAAATCTCCGGATTGATTTGTCCCATTTGTTGGTCTGGGTTTGATACGTTGCGCGGTTGACTTGCTAGACCCTTTTGGGCATTTTCTTCGTTCTGCGGAGGGGGAGCCATTGGGGAGATTTCCATCTCATCCGTATTTTTCATCTTAAGTACGCCCATCGCTTGACGGAAAGCCCATGCTGTATTTAAGAATTTAGCGTTATTCGGATCAATGACTCTAGCCTGAATCATTTGCATAAGTGTAGCGTTAGTTTGATTCATCCTGTCCGCAACCAATAGGAATTTGTTTAATTGGCTTTGTTTGTTAACTCCGATTTCTGTTGTTAGATCGAAATCTCCTTGAATGTTATTCCAAGAAGGGGCTCCATCATTTGCAAACTTCCAACCAAGCGTTTGTCCTGTCACTTTCTGAATAAACTGATCGCTCTCATAACATTGTTCAAGACGGAGTAACATCCTGAATGCCGGAACAAATAACGTATTTGAAATGTTCCGAATCATGTTTTGTATTTTCTTATTCGCATTCGTTTGATTATTTGATACCGCCGTTGCCGTCTCATCACGGACCGAAACACCCAACTGATTTGGTGTAATACTTGTTGCTTCATAATAGTCTTGCTGATTGCGGGCCGATATGGTCGCCGTATTTATGGTTGGATTATTCGTTTGTAATTGGCGCACCGCATCATTTCCGATATCATCACCCTTAACGATAGACCCAATCTTTCGATTGACCAACGCTTTGATATCAAGGTTGGCGTCACGGTTGACAAGAAGCGGATTTCTTATGGCAAGAGCAGAGGCTTCACGTTCCATGTTACGGATGGAATTTTCTTCGGATTGAAGAGATTTAGTGATTTCGCCTAAATCTTTTCCATATGCCTTATGACTCTCCGGCATAGCACTCCCAACAACGAACGGTGGCCTTGGCTCATCAAATTCACTAAAACCATATGGAAGGCTGTTCAAAACTGGGTCTTTACCAATGACCATCGGCATCTCTGAACTTCCAAGCATATGATATACAACGCTTTTCAAATTACCATCGTTTTCAAGATCAAGGAAAGTCCATATTTCATAATCGTAAATAATTTCCTGATCTTTAACATCACGGATGACCGAAAAAGGCGATTCTTGCCAGTTCCTATTTTGTTTTGTTTGGTCTGTTGCATTTACCGTCATACCGGATACAACATCATCAACATTTTTAAATCCCGAACGCCTCAGCTCATCTCTGGATTTAGCAATCCGATGAATGATCGGATATTTCCAGTAATCTTTCCAAGTCGCTTCGGAGTCTAAAAATAAGTCTTCCGGAGCGACACATTCAATACGCGGTTCAAACGCTTTTACAACATCCTCATAATCCATCACTTCCACTTCAATCCCTTCCTGATTCATTTCTTTTCGTTTTGTTGATTCTTTTCCTTTCTTCTCAATCAGAATTTTAGGATACACCTTGAGAATCCCAATTTTCTGTTTCAGGGTATCCATCAATGCTTCATATCCTTCTTGATAAAAATCAATGGGGTGGCCATTAAGTCGGTAGTTCAAGAGACATTGAACCGCAGATACAGTCTCAGCAGAAACAGTCTTGTTCGTTTTTACAGATACGATTTCGTCCGGATCAAAGAAAAAAGTTTCAAGAAGTTCCGCCAAAATACGTTGAATCGTGTTGTACGTTTTTGGAATAAATAATCGAGATTGCCACATAAGGACATTCGACGATTTAGATTCTTTGGATGAGAATTTAGAATCATAGGCATCCTGGCTTTCTCGCCAAATATCTTCTACCCAAGTTCTTGAATCTTTGGATTGCTGAAATTGGTTTATGCCATGCTTCTTAAGGAATTCTTGATCTATTTTTTCGTTCACACTAATATCTCCTCGGGAGCATATTCTGGAATATCGCTAATTTCTGGCTCATTTGATTCTCGCCATCGCATTTTCTGCATAAATGTATATCGTAATGCCGCGTGAACGTGATGCTTGCTTTCCAAAATTTTGTCTCGCATCCCTCTTTTATCTTCATTATGTGCGCTGTCTCTTTCCATAGTAGCAAAAGCGTTGATAACTAACTTATTTGAAGGATCGTTCATAATAAAAAAACGCGGTTTTCCCGTCACTGGATTTATTGTTAGATGTTGTTTTATTTCGTCAACTCCTGTTTTTATTGACCCTTGTCCCTTAACGGCAAGACGGAGAGCCTTTATCCTATTCTCTCCGGTCGATAATTTCTTAAAGATATTCAATCCACCAAATGCTTCGATGTTTGAGTCTGCCGCACTATCAACAACAGACCAGGAAAGACGCATTCCACGCGATTCGTCTGCAACTGCTTTTTTTAATGATTCAATGTCGGTTTCCTGAAAGAGAGATTTTACAAGATAAACATTTTCAAACCGATCAACGGCCATCCACACAACGGCGGCGGGAGTGACAAGATGTGGATCAATCCCGCGATAGATAACATAATCCAAATATGGGCAAGAAGTCTCATGCTGGACTGATCCACCGCAATTGCATGACACAGGGAATTGGTCAATGACATGAATCTTATTACTGAATGTTCTACCATAGACAAGCCCAGACAAAGAGATGAATTCTCCGAGGAGTCTCATTTTCTTTTCTTCGTAAGTTAAATCCTTAACTATTTCATCCAAAACGCGAATGTTTGCCTTCTTATTGCATACCGAAGGGATGCGGAATACCTCAACTCTGTTCCCGCTATCGTCTGCATCATTTTCAACCAATTCATCATGTACCCATGTCAGTCCTTCCGTCGGCGTCATACAGAAAAGAATATTCAATTTATCCCGAGTCGTAAACCTTAAAAGATTTTCCTTGTAGATATCTTTCCTTGGCTCTTCATCGTAAATAATCATGTCGCGTGGAGGACCTTGGAAACTTGTAACATCCTGTGCGTTACTCATAAACTCGATTGTCCCAAACAACTTTCCTTGCTTTTCAAGGAAAAGAGTAGCCCTTTCCGAATTATAAGACTTATCCCAACGCCCATTCTTTAAGAATTCCCGTGGAACCCATTTTTGATACGTTGGAATAACATTCAACAGAATCCCATTCGTCCAGTCTTTACCGATGACTCGAATGAATTGAGGGAATTTCGTCGGGATACGTTCTTTTGGGAATATTCCTTGCATCTTTTTCGGCACGCATCCCGTCGCCGAGATAAAAGCCTCAATAGCCCCCGCTACCGTCTTTCCGCCCTGATTCCCTCCGGATATAAAACGAATCGGGGCATGGCTCATGTGGGCATCCAATTGACCAACCAATTTAACGGGAACATCCTCAGGCTTCAAATGACGATAAAGGAATTCTCTGTTTTCTTTCGGAACATCTCCCGTCGATGGTTCATAAAACCAAAACGGATCAGCATCTTGTAATTGGCGAACGGTTTCTTTCGCAGATTCTTCGTATGTCTTGATCTCTTCCAGTAATTTCAAAGCCTCATGTCTCGATAGTTCAGCCACCCTCTTGTTTAGTTTCGGTTTAACTGGGATGGTCTGAATTACGTCCATTTTATGCCAGGTTGTCGTATAACCGAATATTCTGTATATCTGTTTTCCAAATGCCTGGCCCAATCGTGATAGAACCCTGAATGGAGGCATCGCCAGATTCGCTTAAATCTCCTGTAACGGTAACGTATTTAAATTTACCGTCGGTTCCATCCGTCGATAGAACGCCTGTTCGTGTTATGACTGTACCACTGGCAAAGCGGAAAAATACTGAAATTGTGGCAGAAGAGATATCAACAACATTTGAACCGTCTTTAACAGTGAACTCGAAAATCGTTCCTATGTCGCCTTTGTGTATTTCATTTTTTGGCATGGTTACTTCCTATAACTCAAAGTAATTTCGATAATTTCTTCAATAACATGCGCGATGAAAAGAATAAACCTATGCGTCGGTAAATTAATACTTTGTAAATCAAACGGATATCCACCGAGGATGGAAATTGAATCACGCAAGTCGATGGTTCCGTCTGGCACAATGACTTTCGTCCAGTAACATAAAGCTGAACGCCGCTGAAGTTCTGTATCAAACATTAAGACATTTTTCCTTTTGTAAATGTTGACCCATCGTCGGTATCAGTTGAAGTCCCAAGCGTTGTTACGGAATCATCCGCATAGACTCTTTCGACCCCGGTAGATTTCACGAAAGTCTGTTTATTTCTGAATCGTGAGAAAATCCAACCAATTTTTTCTTTAAACGATGAATTCGCTAAAGGAACCCCCGTTGGTTCCGCTTGCGTGTCCGTCTCCATCACGTCCTTAACTTCCGCGTTTACATCGGCTTTGGCCTGTGTATTAAGAGAATCTACATATCCAAGTAAATTTGCACTAATCTTTGATTTTCCTCCACCGTAACTCAAATCAAGACCAACACCATTGTTGTCGGCTCCATACATTCGAACAGGAGCGGCACTACCATAAGATTGTATATATACAGCCGACGTAGGACTTGGGGCGCTATCACATGAAATAACGAGAGCAGAACCATTCGTGCTACGAATAACCAATTTATTTAACTTTAGCTCGGCATTGTATCCATTCGTCGCCGCTCCGTCGATCTGTGTCATGTTTGATTTTACAACCCCAGACGTAAAGTCTAGCTGTCCTGTCCCTATACCGGATGATAGAAGTACGCTCGCTCCGATGTCACGCGCTGTCTGGCTTGTGCCATTTAATCGTTTAACGTCTGCAAGTATATTCCCATTTCCATCTAAAATAGGGATACCGCCAGCGGTCCCATAGTATGTCGTCGGAAGAAGTTCAAAAGAAACAGAGATCGGAATAATTGAGACATTGGCGGTGGAACTCTTGCCAACCAACGTACCAACCTGACAAGTTCCTTCGCCCGTAGTTAATGTTAATTTGTAAGCACCGGGAGCGTTGGTGGCATCAATTTCAGATGCCGAATTTGTCGGGACAGAAGCCGTCCCGTCTTTTATCCATCGGAGCGTATGGTTCGCGACATCCCCGGTTTTCCCAACATTGGCGGAAGTGTCCCATGCGATATAAGTAAGAGTGACAGAAGTCCCATATGACGGCATTAGATGACCCTCCCAAATAATAAATGCCAAGGTATCTTATTCACGACCCCGGCTCCCGCTGATTTTCTTGGTTGAAACATTTTTTGAAAAATGACTTCATTCGGATTAACTGATAGACGCCGTGCGAAATCGTCCCCAGGGTCGGTCGTCCCCCATCCCGCAGAAAAAATACCACCATACATGCGAAAACTATCGCTACTGCCTGTCCCAATCCAAACCTTATTCTTTGTCGTAAAACTTGAAGCATACGCTTGAAATGGTGTTAATTTTTCGCCATTCACAAATAACGTGAAATCAGTCATAGATCGTAAAATAAATGCCATGTTATACAATCGCACCGGATTGGATTTTGATGAATTTGAGAGACCTAAGAAAGTCTCTGTAATAGAACCAAATGCCTTATTGTTACCGGTTGTTTCTGATAATTCAATTGATTTCGTATATCCAGTTAACCACGGCGATAACGCAATCATCGTATCTCCCAGTAGGCTCACATCCGTAACTCTACCACTCGCATAGAGCAAGACAGGAAACCCCGTGACCGTCGGTGTTATCGAATCGTTTGATAGATATTTGTCACCAGCGAATGACTCACCAATTCCATTTGCTCCATAATACAAACTTGGACTGCCCGCTCCATACGTCAAATGATTAACTCCAATCAGGTCTTTCTTGGTTGGCGATAGATCATTGAAGAGATAGAAAGACGAAAAATACTTTCTGATCTCTTTTGATAGAAACTGTTTCCCTTTATAGAGTCGAGCCATTAGATTGTTGTAAGTTCCTCTCCGGTACATTCAATGGTTACCGACTGCGCTGTATTCCCAGAAAATTTACTGCGAGCATACATGACCGCCGCAGGCAACTCGAAATTAAAATAATTCACATCGTTTGCCCCAACGCTTGCCGTTGCGCGAAACACTTCCTTAGTGTCCGCCGAGAAATTGTCGTTAGATACTTCCACAATGAAATCACACGCAATGGTCGGGCCTGTTCCACCGTTGGTTATTTTAGCCGTCATCAAACATCCATAAGATGTCGTCAACGATACGGTGGACCCCGTCGTAGTCGATCCGGCTGTATTTGTTGCGCTTGACTGAAAAGTCTTTGCTGTCTTAGTGGACGCCATTTTTCTCTCCGTTTAACTTCGATAAAGGACAATGTCGATTGATCTCGTAATCCTCATAATAGGGGCCGTTCTTGGACTTGAAGAAGGGCCAAAAAGAGGAGCATGTAAAAACAGGTTCAACGCAATCGGTGTCGTAACAATAACAGAAGTTCCACTCATCGTCGGAGACGGTTGAGAAAAAGTCAACGATTGAGCCGTCGGAGAAATATTCGCCGCGCCCTGGAGAGTAGGAGCTTGTGCAGTTAGCGTCAATGCTTGTGCTGATACCGAAAATGAAATATTCCCACCGACAGAGACAACAGGAGTTTGCTGTGTAAGAGAAAGTGATTGGGCCGCGGGAGAAACAAGAGCTGTTCCAGTTACCGTTACGGATTGAAGCGAGGATGTTATTGATTGGGCTGTCGGTGTGACGGTAACGCCCCCGCCAACAGAAATAACCGGAGATTGAAGAGTTAAAGAAAGTGATTGCGCGGTTGGAGAAACGGTGACGGAAGAAGTTGTTGTAACGACGGGTGTTTGGAGAGAAAGAGAAAGGGCCTGTGCGGAAGCGGAAACAGTGACGTCGCCACCCGCGCTTATAGGAGGGAAAATCCATTTATCTTTTGCCCTCGCCATATAAATCTGCCATGGGTTTTCGTAGAGGCTTCGATAATCTTGTTCAGTCAATAATCGCCCGTTCCAGAACCGCGTTAAAACTTGACTCCGATCAAATGGTCTGACATTCGAGAGAGCGGGAGCCGCCCCATTAATTGACGTGATCCCGAGAGACGTCCAAACCGGATTCGTATTTGTTGGGCTTTCCGTTCCGAGGAGTTTTCCGTCTCTGTAATAGGACGTTGTTGTTGAATCGCATGTAATTCCGTATGAATGGACGCCATCTATGATACTACTTGCGATTCCCCCGGCGGCGGGGGAGTTCTGATTGAGGGACGTATCGATTGTGTAGAGGTAAATTTTACCGGAAGAATCGGACGAAGAGCCTGACGTAGCGGTGCCGTTGAACAAAACCCAAACCCGAGCGGACGCGGAACCCGAGTTCGCACCAAACTGGAACATAAACTTTCTGTTTGCTTCAGTTCTCGTATCAGCGACAATCAAAATAGAAAACGGAAACGCAGTCAGGATAACTTGGTTTGAAAAATAAATACAGTTTCCGGCGGATTGAGAAACCCCATATCCCAGCCCTTGGGAGCTAGGTATTGTAGACGCACCGACGGTGGTCGTTGCCTGCGCGTTCGTTACATTGTTCACAAACCCGAGGGATGCCGTCATATCGAACGTCATATTTTTCGATAACGGATGATCGAAATTTATGACAGCGTTTCCTTTCGGTTGGGAGCGATAGACCCCTCGGGTTTCGGTCCGAAGCAGAAGACTCATTTTTAAGCCGAAGTTCCAGTGATGTTGGCTTGATAGACGTTACCGGAAGTCAAAGCAACGCCGAGATCATTTTTAGCAACCAGTTTAAGATACCGTGCGACGGGAAGCCCTTGAAGACTAAAAAACTTCCTGTGGTCGTTTGTGTCGTTACAGGGCACAACGCCGACCAAATGAAGATCGGCTTCTTCCGTCGCCGTCGTGCCAGACTCAGGACCAGACCCGAAGTTAGAATTGTCCAAGCTGAATTTGGCGAACAAAACCAACTGTTTATTTCCCGACGGCGTCCCGTTCGCGTTCAGTTCTACCTCAAACGTCACATCCAACGGGATAGATGCACCCAGGTCAATCGCCGAAGAAGTTACATACGTCGCGCTTGCGAGCGTTCCGAGAGCCAGAACAGCGGAACTTCTGGCCCCTTGAGCAAGTGTAAATGTAGCCACGGTTTCCCCCTTACGACGCTAACGCAAGAACAATGTCGTTATTTTGGAACGTGTATACCAGGTTCCGTTTCGTCGCCGTCACGGTACCCGTCGTCGCAGAGGAACCACCATAAACCATCTCCCCCTTCGACGCCTTCTTCACGCTGGCCTGAAGAATAGACTCCGCGATTGATCCGCCCGTGGCGTTCCCCCAAACGTCCGTCACGACTTTGCGGTTTTTGTTCTTCGCCATATCGCGCGGGGCATATTGCAAGAACAACGCCCAAGCGTCACGTTTCCCGGCCACCACAGAGTCGAACGAGGAATAATCAGATGCTTCGTCAATTTCCTGAGCCGTAACATCCGGTCTCCACGCATCCGTTGTCGACGGTAGGTTGTACCATTCGGCCATGGCCCCGGTAGCCCCGGCAGTCCTATAACTCACAAAAGTAGAATCCACTTCCGCGGCGATCGCCGCCTTCAAAGTCTGAAGTTGTCCATTCGTAAGAGCCATATTTTTCTCCTATTACGCTAAAGTAATCAGCCCGTTCGCGTCCCACTGGATCGTGAACGTCCCAGCCGTCGCCGTCTTCGCTCCACCGAAATCAAACGAACACACCAAGCTATTCGAGTTCGTCACGTCATACACAACCGCATGGTACGCCGTAATCGTCGCCGTCGCCCATGTCGCATCGTCAGCATCCCATTTCGTCGTCGCCGCGACCGTCACGCTCTTATTCGCCAACGTCGCCCCACCAGCCGTATAATTCGTTCCACTCGCCTCATTCGCACTCACGTCACTAAACACCGTATTCGCCGCACTGAACGTATGGCTATTGTTCATCAACGCTACCTTCACCGTATCCCCTGCACTCCCCAAACTTACCAACTTGTTCATCAAGTTTCCCTTGAATACATTATAAATACCACTAGCCATTCGTCTCCTCCTTTCCTTCCTCTATTTGTCTTAAAAAATTGTTCACCACACTCAAACTTGGCACCCTCACCACCACGTCCACCGTTCCGTCTTCCCTCTTAATCTCCTCCACAACCGCCTCCACCACCAACTTCCCTTCCACCATCTTTCCCTTAAATTCCATCCTCTCCCCCTCTCAACATCCTTTTCATTTCACTCAAAAATCTGTTCCTGAACGTCCTACAATGAAAGCATACACAATCCAACCCACTCACACCACCGTTCCCTTCCACATACTTCTTCATCCTTTCCTCTAAATCACTCGCTATCACCGTCGACGTTACTGTCGCCCTACAACTGTCCTCGCTTAAAACCTTTTTATAATTTTCGGGATTTTCCGGAACAACCTTTTTGTTTTCAGCGGTAGGATTGGGGGGGATATAGCTATCTTTTACGACTGACTCGGCGGACGGGTCCCCCACCCCCTCAGGTAGAATTACCCCGTCTGAATTATGTCCGATATTGTGGGTTATGTTAAATGAGTTTTTGTCTGATAAATGTTGATCTACAACTACTTTGCGTGGTCTACCTCTTCCGCGTGGTTCCGTTGGTCCATTATTCACTTAACTGGCACTCTGCATATTTCATCAAATAGCATGGTCTTCAACGGTTTTGGTATCGTTAACCGCTTCCTGCTTAATCGCCCCTGTTTTCTTCTCTATTGACTCTAAAACATCGCTTTCGGATAACTGGAAACGCTTGATAATCATATTCTTTACGTTCTCGAGGTCCTTAGATCCACTTTGTAATCGTTCAGACATAGTATGCAGAGCTAAATTCTCCGTACTCATGCCGTCCATAAGCCTAGCCTTATCTATCATAATCGAGCCCATAACTGTGAGTTGATATGAGTTCATCTTATCAAGCCTAGTTTCCTCCCCGGCCTTGCTTATAGAACGATCTGCGAGGACGTAAGCGCGCCCCGAAAGAGCGGCCTTAGTTTTGGCAACGATTTCCGGGGACATTTCTATGAGTTCGTTATCGTGAGCAACACCATGAACAGTTGCAACGCTGACTCTTTCCATGGCGGCAATTTGACGGTAAGGAATGCCAGCCTCGACCATGGTTTTGATGACGATTTTACGTCCCGTGGTGAGTTGCTGATAACTACGAGGTGCAGGCATATTACCATGCCTAGACCGTTCGGAATACGTTCTTGGCGATCTTTTATCCGGATCGGTCATTAATTTCATGAATTGATCGTACAAATGAAATAATGAAGTGTCAAGAGGTTGATAGTGGGAGGATGAAAACCGTCAAAGGCGTGAGTGTTGGTATCAATTGAGAAGAAGAAACGGCCCGCTATGTGCGGGCCTATTGTGTGCCTATCTATTTATTGGTGGGTGCGTCTTTGATTTTTTAGGCTAGCGTACATTTTTTTTTGTACTTGTACAAACATATATGGAGAGGTTAAAAAGTACGTTATTATGCCTTGGTCGTGATTTCTTAATTTTGACGATGGGCGAGATGTTGAGCTATTTTGTTCGCACCGACTGAGGAAGGACCTATTCTCCCAGCAGGTATATAGGCGTCTCGGGCCGCCTATCATTTCCGGTTCCGTGATCAGCGTCGTGGCCCAATTTCTCAGGCGACTGGAAAAGGTTTTCGTCGATGTTGTCCTCTCGATATAGGCGCAGTTCTATTCGTCCCACGCCATGAAAACCGGATAATTGAATTTAGCATTGTGCGACATCCTAGGCAATACCGTATCCAATCTACTTGTCGTCGGAGAATTTTATTTTACCGTCGGAGAAATAAATATATTATTCAAACATGATGCAGATCATAATACCGTCTTTGACATCCGAGGTAACAAACTTGTAAATTCTTTGTAAGTAGGTAAGATAATGCTTGACAATGTATCATGTATGATATAAAGTGTGTGTGTAAGAAGAAGTTAGAGCGCAACAAGGGAGAAGATAAAATGAATATTCAATATAAAATCGAGTACCGCACGGCGGACGGTTCGGGAGAGTTCCATCAGGTTTCCCGTTCGTACGATCGAGCCCTCCGTATTGCTCGCGTAGTCCTGGATGATCTATCAGAGCGGACGGGTTCGCCCGTGTTGATGTTTTCGGTTTCTCAGATAGGGGGATAAAATGCTAATTAAAAAATTCAGGATTCGGTTAATCTCCGACGATTTACTGTCAGCCATCGGCAGGGGAGAATGGCATACCGATATTTCGGCCAATTCAGTGGAAAGCGCATGGCGGAAATTCGTCAACATGAAAATGGGTCCCTGTTTTAGATTCCAGGGGTCGGGGGAAAAAGTCGCATTCCCGTGGGACTACGATATACGACTCGAAAATTATTGAAACTCGGGATAACAGATGGGCGCAACAAACTAACTAATTATCTACTCGGAGGATAATAAAATGAGCCACAACCTAAATTCAATGATGTACTACGGCGCGAAACCTTGGCATAAATTGGGGACCGAAGTTAAAGAGGTCCAAACGTCGGAACAAGCGATTATGGCGGCGGGGTTAAATTGGGGGGTAACAAAGGTTCCACTTGCCCGGTCTGACAATTTTACCCCCGTGGATTCGTTCGCCACTGTCCGCGCCGACACCAACGAAACTCTTGGAATTGTAGGCAGTGTCTACGAACCGCTCCAAAACAAAAGCGCATTCTCTTTCTTTGACGCCATTGTTGGGGAAAAGGCGGCCATGTATCACACTGCGGGCGCATTGGGAAAAGGTGAGGCCGTTTGGATGCTGGCCAAATTGCCGGGGTATATTCGGGTTATCGGTGATGACGTGTCAGAGAAATATTTACTACTGACTAATCGGCATGACGGACGGGGGGCGGTTCAAGTGATGTTTACGCCAATCCGCGTAGTCTGTCAAAATACCCTGAATATCGCCCTGGCAGGGATTGAAAAGAGGTTCAAGGCGAAACATACCGGAAACCTTGGTAACAAAGTCCGTAATATTCAGGACTACCTGGGGATTATTGACGCCAAATCTTGCATGTTTGAGGAAGCGGCGCGTAAATTGGCTACGGTCCAAGTGTGCCGTGAAGCATGGGGCGATTATGTCAAAAATTCTGGGTTACTCCCGGCTCAAGAGGTTGGGGAACGCCCCTCAACCCGTGCCTGCAACATCATGGAAGACGTTTCTAGGCTATTTGAGCATGGGAAAGGGCAAGACATGCCGGGGGCCAATAAAACGGCCTGGGGAGCCTTTAATGCGATTGTCGAATACGTTGACTACCAGAGATCGACAAAAGAGGGGAAACGGTCCGAATCCTTGCTTTTCGGGTCAGGTGCGAGCATTAAACAAAGAGCATGGGATAACGCGGTAGCCATGATCTAAACCGTGACGGGTCCCGCCAAAATATCGGCGGGATTAACCGGGAATGCCGGTCCGAATCCCGGCCAAAATTAAAAGGGGGAACAAATGAAAAACACAACAAAACACACTCCGGGACCGTGGAAATTATTACACCATACCGCCCCACGACATGACGGGGACCGGGCCGTATATGGTCCTGGTAATAAATTTATCTGTGACATGAACGGGGGGCAAAACGATGATGACGAGACCCTAGCTAATGCCCGTCTCATAGCATCGGGACCGGAAATGCTTGAGACACTAAAGGCATTATCTAGGAATTTGGGATAAAATTAGACGGGTGATGGTCACAAGTGAAGGGGGTTCCCCATGCTAACAGGTTACTGCATCTTTGTTGTCGTGTTGTTAATCGTCACGGGAATTGAGAAATTCTAAACTGGGGGTACGGACATGATTCTTAATCTTAAGACTCTAACATGCCAGAGATGTTTTTATCAGTGGTACCCGAGGTTCCCTAAGCGGGCTATGCTCTGCCCTAAATGTAGGTCAAAAAGTTGGTGGAGAAAGGCATATAAGAATGAAAAAGGGGAGCCCCTTCAATGGAGATGGGTTTCCCGGGAAGTCAAACGCAAACGTATGCGAATGTCTAGACTTATCGCGTCAACTATGGTTTCTGTTTCGATGCCATCTTATAAAAGCACGGTCCACAATACGCCTGTTTCATCGCCCGCTCCGTTGACCAGTAAAGCTCGGTAGGCATCTTAGAGCAAACAGAGCATTGAATAGCTAGGTTTGCGGTGAACCTCTGCATCTTAAAACCGCTCCGGTCAATGACCGATATTCTCTTGCGCGTAATTCCCCGCGTCATAATGTTATCAATTCCGTGCTATATAAGATCGGATAAAACTCTCCGTATCTTTTGGCGTTTTTACGGGATATGTTTCTATAAATGTTTCCTTAACAATTTCATCATTTCCCCCATGGAATAGACCATCACCGACAAAAACGACATCGTGCGGATTGAGAGATTCCATGTCCATGAATTGTCTCACGGCATAGGCTTTATTAATTCCATATGGCGTGATATCAATGGAACTTGTCGCATTTATTCTAATCTCATATTCGGGGAGATGTTTCCATAAATATTCAACAATTCTAAGCCTCTTCCCCCCACCAATGTCCCATCCGCACTTCTCTTTCAGCGGCGCATTTTGTCCAAGCCCCGACCATGTAATTTGAGATTCGCGTAATTCTATCTGTGGACCAAAATGTTTTTTAATTAAAATTCCGCTCTTCTCCAAAGAAAAAGATATCACTTTTGAAATTCGCTCCGCTTCTCCCTTTAAGAACTTATGCCTGTAGGGCGTTCTCCATTCCCCACCGGAGAGTTTCCTGCAAAATCCTCCACTGCAACAAAACACAAAAAAATTATTCCGGAACAACGATTTTCTCATCCTATCAATGAATTGTTTTTTTACCTGCATAAACTTTCCGCCCGTCACAATTCCAACGCTCCCATGATTCAACAATCGACAAACAAGAGAAACCATAAGAGATGAAGCGGGGAGTTTGCTTTTTGCTAGTGTCCCGTCAAGGTCAAACAGGAATCCGCGATATTGTTTATTCTCTTCCATAGTCATCCTTTAATCTAACGATGTCGGATTCTTTCGGTTTTCCAAATGCAAATTCAAGATATATACCTCTTCCCATTCTGTGCGCAATTTCTTTGTCAATCAACTGAATTCCTACATGATATTCGATCCTCTCATCGTGCCTTTGAAGGCTTGTGCGATGCCCTTTTTTGACAAGGATTATTTTAACCCAAAAGAATGGCGTCGAAATTAATTTTAAAAACCAGCCCCATGGCCTTTTTTCAAAAAACAGGATCAACCTCCTTATCCGCATACTCAAGAGCCTGTGAATATCTCTCCGTTGTTCCGATATCGAACCAATAACCATCATGTTTGACGTAAAATAAATCTTTCGCCTTAGCAAGTTTAGGCAAAACATCATTTTCAATTTGAGAAAATTGCTCTGGAATAATAGATTTTATGACCGACTTATCAAACATATAACATCCGGCGTTTATCTTTATTTTTCCAACAATACTTTCTTCCTTTTTTTCCTCGAATGAAGCTATTTTGTTTTTACCAAATGTAGATACGACGCCAAATTCCCTGCAATCGTATAAGCCTTCTTTTATAAACATCGTTCCTTTACTGTTTTTCCTATGATGTTTCATGAGTTTTGTTAAATCAAAATCAGCAAAAACGTCCCCATTTATGATAATCGTTTTCTCGTCAAGTAATCGCAATGCTAGACGAATGGCCCCGCCCGTTCCAAGCGGGAATTCCTCAATTGAAAATTTAAGTTTCACGCCACATGAAATACCAGTTGGGAGATGTTCTATGAAATAATCCGACATATTCCCTAATGCTAATATGACCTCATTGATCCCATGCTTCTTAAATAAATTTATTTGATTAACAATCAGGGGCACCCCATGTAACGTAAAAAATGCTTTTGGTTTATAAAAAGTGACTGGGAACATTCTACTCCCGAGACCTCCACATAAAATGAGCCCTCTTGTCATTTGTTTTTATCCAAACTATTTAGTTTTTTGCTACATGGGATACAAATCGCTTCTGTGCGAAATGTCGGGGAACCATCGACTTGAACGGACCTGTAGAACATCTCTCCTGGTCTGTTCCTACACATCTGGCAAAAAAGGTATAGGTTCGTCGTGAGTGGGAAAAACGTCCAGCCTTCAAGTTCCGGTATTTCAGCGTCTTTCTTTCGTGGTGTCTTTAGTTTCATGCTCATTCAATCCCCCGCGCCTTCTTCCAGGCCCTAAACGACTTTGTTCCGGCCGATTCATACCCACTATCATCATCAAGCCATTGAGTGATCTCCAAAAGCTCCTTAAAGTCCTTCTCCGCCGCCTTCCGGCCCTTGTCGTAAGCGCAGGCTAGGCACTCATACTCACAGTACCCTGGACCCTTTTCTAAGTGGCCGTATGGCCCGTCACTTTGCATCTTGTCCCCCTCTGATCTCGTTTTCGATCGCCTCCGCGCAACCAAGCACCGACACACAATTCTCACTATGTTTTATGGATATCGCTAAACACCGCTCGCGCTCGGCTTTGCGGCCAGCGGCAAGACCGTCCTTGTAGCACTCGCAGTTACACTCTTCTGGATGATAGTCGCTCGCCCCCTTGTCGTCGGTCATTTCCGTCTCCTCTTTACATAAAGAAAAGCAGACACCAAAATATATACCAGATTCATCAAGGCCATAGCCCAACACAAAATTCTGATTTTCTCAATGTCATTCATTCCGCTATCTCCACCATTTTTTTAAGAGAATCCAGAACCCTTTGCGTTGGTATCCCTTCGGGACGTTCTTTCGTTGTGTGGTTCCACACGATCAAATCCAAAGTATT
>OFSE01000058.1_pt1 | contig 39925 bp, 64 predicted proteins | sample 1543261 | NCBI WGS metagenome assembly OFSE01 (sample SAMN07774225, study PRJEB24372) | wastewater metagenome | isolation source: Exp Tend VB 50WW | collected 2016-02 | reverse complement strand
TAAAAATAAAATAGTCCCCCACGCATTTTCCCCCGAGTTTGTTTCAATTAACGGTTAAATGCTGCACGCTTAGCGCGATATATGCAACCCTAACACGAAACAGACTGGCATGAGGCTTGCATAAGTGATTGTGTTTATTTAAAGGCAATTGTGTCAAAAGAAAGAACATTGTGGCAAAAGAAAGATTTCGGGATTTAATTGTGTTTTTTGTGTGGCTTTTATGCTGCGTTGCAGCATAAAGTGCACTGCAACATAGTAGCCCAAATCGAGCTAACCCATTGAAATCATTGATGTTGCCTTGCGCATAGGCACATTGCCACAATCAGTAGTGAAAAAAATCCCAAGCCATTGTTTTTCCAGGGGATTAGGGGAAGAGCCCCGCTCTTATATAATACTTTTTTACTTGATAAGTAGTAGTATAGTGCTTTGATTCCATTGGGGATTTGTCTTTTGCTATGCGGGATTTTATCATTTTGTGCAGTGCAACATAGCCTTCAGGAAAAAAAAATAATTCCGCGTTTCGCGATATTTTCTGTTTTCAAAACGGGGCGCTCCTTTTTTCCGTGCGTAGGTAGTAACATTCTCGTGATCTCGAAAATAAAACATCAAGCAAATCAATCACTTAAAAATTTCCCTTCCTACACACCCTTAACTAAGCAAATCACGGCTTTTCGGCACTATTTCACCACTCTCAACCACAAAAACACCCCTTGACTTTGCCCAAAACTAGGCCTATATCAGGACCAATACCGGCCAAGGAGCAGCCAAGAATGGACAAGACCTTACGTGAGCGCCGCGAAGCGCTATTTCTCACCCAGGAAAAATTGGCGCACGCAATCGGCTGCACGAAGCAGACGGTCGGCGCCTGGGAACTGTCAGGAAAGATCAAGCTCCGTTGGCTTGGACGCCTGGCAGAGCTCGAGGAGGCCGCCGGCCTTGTGCCATCACGCGCCCCTGGACGCCCGCGATCCGCTTATACCCCGCTGCGACGCCAGCTGGACCGCGACACCGACTCCGTCATCTACCGCCATCCGGACACGCGCGACGCGCTGGCAGCCCCTCCCAGGGTCGCCGGCGCGCCATGGTATGAGCACGCCTGGGGAAAGGACAACTATTACCTTTGCGTGCGTGACGCGGATGACGGACCCGAGCGCGTCATCGAGATTCTCGACTATCGCAACAATCTCTACTGGCAGCCGAGCGCATACGACTTGGAGAATCGCCCGCGGCCGCGCCCCAAGCGCGAGCTCCGCGACGCCGTGATCGATACGCATCGCATCCACGGCGTGCCGATACCGGAATCCGACTAAACACACTTGACACTCTCAACAATACGTGACAGACTCGCGGAAACTGAAGGAAGAGGATAAACGACGATGGCCTTCATGACACCAGAGTACGATTGTGCCGACTTCGTTCGCATGGTCGATGACCGCGGCGAGTCAATCCTAGTTCCTGACGAATACGGCGCAGACGCGGAAAAGGACGGTTACCCGGTCGAAGCCGCATGGCGCGGCAAATGGTTCTATCGGCTTTCCGCGTCGGGTTACCTGGATTGCACCGCTTGGACGGGGCCGTTCAACACTCTCGCCGAAGCGCGCGAAGCGCTCTCGGCGGAATACGATTGCGATCCGGACACGGGCGACGCAATCAACGAATAGGAGAAAACGACAATGACAAACGACCTTGACCACTGGAAGCGCAAAGACGCCATCGCCTGGCAGTTCGATACCGCGCAGTTCACCATCGCCCTGGTCATCGAGCCGGAAGACATGGACTCGGCCGACAGCTTTCAGTTTCAGGAAGATATCGACGCGGTCCGCAACGGCGCCGTGGAATGGTTTCAAGCCGGCGTGCTGGTATTCGGTCCGGATGGCGAGGAGATCGCGTCCGATTGGCTGGGTGGCTGTGCGTACGATAGCGTGCGTGATTTCATCACCGCGCATCGCACGGCACCATACGAGCAGCGCAACACGCTTGCCGCCAAGGCGAAGAACACGTGCTACTGCCACTACTTCCCCTCCATGGTGGTGGAAGCGCTGCACGAAGCGCGTCGCGTTCTCGGCGCTCGTCGCGAAGCCTATGCCGGGATCCACGGGTAACAGAGGAGAAACGACAATGACAAACGACATCAAATCAGCGCTGGTCACAGCTGCGACACGTTATGATCGCGCCGAAGCGGAAAAGGCGCAACGCAACCCTCGCCGGCACCACCACAACTTCTATGCGCTCGGAATGTATCTGAATCGCGTTGACGACATCCTGCGCGACATCGCCGCCGGCGCCGATCCCTCTGCGGCGATTATCGCCGGGACGCACGGCGCTCTGCGAACCGCTCTCCTCAAGGCGATCGGCGCCAAAGCCGACCATCGCGAGACTGGCGCCATCGTCTATCGACCGGTTGCGGCAAAGGGGGATTGAACCATGCGCATCGTGGAGATCATCCCGCACCGCCACTGGCAGAATGTCCGCACGGGCGCCACGGCTTCGGTGTTCGGCGCCGTGCCGTGGACGTCCGCGCGTGAGCGTGACGAGTGGACGCTGATCAGCGCCGGTTACACCTGGCGACGCTCCGATGGCTGTGTAGGGCTGGCGCGGAAGCCGGCCGCGACACGGCAGGAAGCCGAAGCCGTGATGGCGCGCGTCAACGCACGCTGAGGAGAAACGACAATGCCTATCGACCTGGAAAAGCGTCCTTCGACAGACGGACTCGGTGTGAAGCGTTGGACCTGGCCCATCAACGATATGATCACGCTTTACATTTTCGAGCGCCCGCCGCCCTACAGGCTGCCTTACCTGTTGAGGCTCGACCACAAGGATGGACGCACGCTCGACACGCGCTTCGCGCGGTTCAAGAGCCAGGCGCTCGACAAGGCGCAGTGGCTGGCGATGCGGGTTGAACGGCGCGAGCTTGCCTGACTCTTCAAAAGGCGCGCCTGCGGGCGCGCTCATTGAGAAGCCAGAGGAGAAGATGAAATGAGCACGGTCGAAGAACGCGCGGAACGCCTGGTCCGCAATGAAGTGCACGTCTGCCTGTCAAGCCTAGTGGCGACGCTTGCGAGCGTGGAAGGCGGCATGATAACCGGCCGCAGTGGTCGCCCCGCGGCCCGTGGTCCGTCGCAATTGAGCGGGCTGATCGAGCAGGCGTTCGAGCTCAGCTTGCCTATCTTCGACTTCGAGGAGGCCGCGCGGCAGGCGGGGTGGAAAACGGCCGACTCCACCCCAGGCATGCTCGTCAATGACGAGTTCGCAGACGATGACGGGCAAGCGGCTGACGCGGAAAGCTGGCAGGAAGCGTGCGCCGTTTCTGGCGTCGATCCCTACGAACGGGAAATCTTCGAGCATTGGGCGGTGTCGAAATACCTGGCCGAGGATCTCGCCGAGCTCGGCGAGCGCGTGGACATGGACTTCGCCGGCATGTGCGTCTGGGGGCGCACCACGACCGGGCAGGGGATCGCGCAGGACAGCACCATCCGTCGCGTCCTCGAGCTTCAGGACAAGCGCGTGGCGGCTCTGGCCACCTGACTCTTTCGGTTTGGCGCGGCCTCCGCGCCCTTCCCAAGGTGTGAGGAGAAAGACAATGCGCAAACTGATCTTTGCCCTGGCGCTCGTCGGCGCGCAGGAGTCACTTGCCAAGGAGTGGACGTGGACCGCGTGGAACGTCGCCGGCGGCAAGGCCGCGGTGGTATCGACGGGATCCACGTGCAACTACCAGAGCAGTATCGCCGCGGGCAGGAAGGCGGCGGAGACGGTCGCCGAGGGTGCGTTCAACGTCAAGGGCGCCGACAACGAGGCTGCCTGCCCGAAGGCGCCGAAGAAAGAGGGGAAGTGATGGTTGAGATCATCAAGGCGGGCAAGAAGCCAGAGGATAAGGTCATTACGACGACGTGCAAGCACTGCGCGACGAAGTTTCGCTTCAAGGTATCTGAAGCGCGAATGTCGTTCGATCAACGTGACGGCGACGCTCTCGTGATCAAGTGCCCGCTGTGCAGTCAAAGCGTCTGGATAAGCCCATGACCAACCACGCGAAGGACGCGGCGGAGATCGCCCGGGATATCGCCCGGTACACGGCGGAGGGGATTCTCGAAGACATCACCAGCCGTGGGGGCATGGACGCGCTCAACGAACCGTGGGCTGAACGTATCGAAGCAATCGAAATCCAGGAACTCCGCCAATGACCAAGCTCGACGACGGGCTCAATCACACAACCGAACGAGAGATGGCGGGCGACATCCGCAACGACCCGGCATATGCGGCCGGCGCTGAAGCAACAATCGCTCTGATCCGTGACACGCTCGACAAGGCCCTACACGACAATGTCGCCGAGATTACGCGCACGGTGTTGCAGGTCGCGTTTGCAAGAGGGAGCGTGGCGGAACGTGCGGCCCGCTCCCGCCCATCCGTCGCGAAGCAACTGGCGGAGGCGCTAGAAGTTGCGATGCAGGGGTGGAGCCCCGATGCGATTACGCACGGCATGAAATTCTGGGTGCAAATGAGTGAAGCTCTCGCCGCCTACCGCAAGGAGACCGACAATGAAGCTTGAGACGACTGCCGAAGAACGGGCGGAGTGGAAGACCCTCGCTGAAGGCATGGCGCAATTCGGTCCAGTTGCGCTGAGCGGCCCGTCGTTCTTTCGCCTCCTCCGCGACATCGACCGCCTCCTCGCCGAGCGGGTGGCACCGCTGCCGGCGGAAGTGAGGGAAGCGCGAACGAACTTGCTGGCGATGGCCAAGTGGGACGGCTACAGCGATAACTCGTTCCCGGCTTCCTTGCGCGACGCCGCTTCCCTCCTCTCCCGCTGGCCGAAGGAAGCCGGCTGGCAGCCGATCGAGACCGCGCCAAAGGATGGGACCATCGTTTGGTTGCGGTGGGGAGAGAAGGCAATCATTTCGACGTTCAAGACATGGCCGGCGTCGGGCTTTGGGCCTGCTGGCGGCACATGGCTCCCGCTCGGCAGAGACGCCATACCAATCACTCACAAGCCTGACGGCTGGTTTCACGTTCCCCTTCCCCCCGCCCCGAAAGAGGGGGAGTAGATGACGATCTGGTTGGTCGCACTGAATACCATCGGCTTGGTTGTGATCGCTGGGTTGAGCCTGTTCATTTTGTCCAGGGGATTCGGGCGGGGGCATGAATATGACGGGTATGACGATGAATGATCTCCCCACCCTCCTCGACCGTGTTCGCAAGGCAGACGGGCCGGACCGCGAACTTGACGCTGCGCTGGCGCTCGCCATTGGCGGCTGGAAAATGTGGAAAAGCAAGCACGGCTACTGGGAGCTGGCGAACCTCCCTGAGTTGACTGCATGCATCGACGCCGCCTTGGCGCTGGTCGAGCAGGTTCTGCCGGGGTGCGCGTTCACGATTCAGCGGGATTGGGGCGATCTCAACCGCTGCTCTATCTCAACTGACGACATCACCCCAACTCCACCTTACGTGGAAGATGGTCAAACGCTCCCCCTTGCCATCCTCGCCGCCTTGCTTTCCGCCATCATCGCCCGCCAGGAGACCGACAATGGATGACGCCCCGAAAGGCCCTGTGATCCTCTGGCTCGACTACGGTTCCGAGGGATGGGTGCCGTTTGATTTCCCGACCGTCAAGGATGCGCTGGAAGCGCCCGAGCGCGGCTGGTGCACGAACTGGATTATCACCCGGCCTGTGGCCTACGATATTGTCGAGCACCCGGAGCCCGACAAGGAATGACCCCATGGGTTCGCGGGGATCTCCTGCCTCCCTCGCAACAGGCAGTCGCCCTCCGCCATTTCCATCGCCGCTTCACGCGCGACCATCGCCCGCAGTGGGTGCGCGAGATGAACCGGATGGGGGAGTACCCGAAGGCGGAGATCAGCGATCGCGAGTGGCTCGCGCGGGTGTGGGTACGACGCACGGCGGACGGTAAGGTCGACTTGCGGTGCAGGAAGTGGAGAGAAGCGCGATGAAGTTCCGAAAGCTCGACGCACGTGACTGCGGGCTACCCTTCCTGGGCAACGCTGAGATTTACAGTGCCCAAACCACCAGCCATACCTACAGCATCGTCCATCTTCCGGGTATGGAGCTGGGATATTCCGCGACATGGCGTTCGAAGATACCTGACGCGCGCGGACACCTGGTAACGCAAAAGTTCACCCCCGAGTTCGTGGATACATTCACAGCGGCGGAAAAGCAGTGCCGCGACCACAGCCGGGGAAGGCGCGACGCGTGAACATCGTCACCCTCGACTTCGAGACCTACTTCGACGCCGACTACTCGCTGTCGAAGATGACGACGGAAGCCTACGTGCGCGACCCGCGGTTCGAGGTGCATGGGCTCGGAGTGCGGTTGCCGACGAAAGTTTCGTCTCTGGTCCCACAGACATTTTGGCTCACCGGGCATCAGATCGCGGGCCAACTGAAAGCCATCGATTGGTCGAATACCGCCGTCCTCTGCCACCATTCCCAATTCGACGGGCTGATCCTCTCCCACCATTTCGGCATCCGTCCGAAGGCGTGGCTCGACACGCTGTCAATGGCGCGTCTGATCCTAGGGAACCACCTGTCGGCGAGCCTCGCCAGTCTCGCGGAGCACTTCCGCCTACCCGCCAAGAACGTGCCCTACAACCTGTTCAAGGGGAAGCACTGGCACGAGCTTGACGAAGCGACGCAACAGGCGGTCGCTGTCGGCTGCCTGCATGACGTCGAGCTCACCTGGCAGCTGTTCAACATGCTTGCCGCGGACTTCCCCGCGGAGGAGTATCGCATTGTCGACATGACCGTGCGCATGTTCACGGAGCCGGCGCTGGTCGGCGACGTGGAGACCCTTGCCAAGGTGTGGGTGGACGAGCAGGAGCGGAAGGCGGACCTGCTGGACGCGCTCGACGTCACCCCGGAGGATCTCCAGTCGGCCGATCGCTTCGCCGCGCTGCTGCGCGAGGAGGGTGTCGAGCCGCCGATGAAGGACGGCAAGAACGGACCGATCTACTGCTTCGCCAAGACCGACGACTTCATGAAGGAGCTAGCCGAGGATGACAGTATCGCAGGAGACCTCGTTCGAGCACGTCTTGGTGTTCGCTCGACCATCGACCAGACTCGTGCTGAACGCCTTGGCTGGATGGCTCGAAGAGGACCCCTTCCCGTCTACCTTAAATATTCTGGTGCGCACACAACGCGATGGTCAGGTGGCGATGGTGTTAACTGGCAGAACTTCCGACGTGGCGGCGGCATTAGACGCGCTATCAAGGCGCCTGCCGGGAGCAAGCTCGTCACCTTCGACCTGAGCCAGGTGGAGGCGCGGCTGCTCAATGCCCTCGCCGGGCAGTGGGACGTCGTCGAGCAGTTTCGCGCGGGCATCGACATATACTCGATCCGCGCCAGCGAGTTCTACGGCTACCCGGTGACCAAGGCGCTGCCGAAGGAGCGCGGCATGGGCAAGCAGATCGAGCTCTCCTGCGGCTACGGTGCCGGCGGTGAGTCGATCCGGTCGACGGCGAAGAAGGGAAGCTACGGTCCGCCGGTGCTGCTCACGCTCGATGAAGCCGTTCGCGCCCGCGACGTCTATCGCAGCACGCATCCGCGCGTCGTCGACCGGTGGGGCGAGTCCGGCCGGATGCTCGCGCGCATCGCCAGCGACTTCTCCGAGCCAACGCCCTGGGGGCCGCTGACCGTCCGCAACAAGCGGGTCTACCTGCCCAACGGCGCGTGGCTCAATTACGACACGCTTGAGTTCTGCGAGGAGTGGAACGCCTGGCGCTACAAGACGCGCAAGGGCTGGAAGAAGATCTATGGCTCGGCGCTGACGGCGGAGACCACGCAGGCGCTTGCCCGAGTCATCGCCAGCCAGGCCATGCTCCGCCTCCAGGCGCTCGGCTACCGAATCGTGTGGTGCACACACGATGATATGGTTATAATTGTTGACAGTGACGGAAACGAGGAGTACCATGCCGACGTGATTCATCGCGAGATCGAGAAGTCGCCCGCGTGGCTGCCGGAGCTGCCGCTGAAGGTCGAGGGCGGCGTGAGCGAGAGGTACGAGAAGTAGGTTTACAGGGGGTCCGCTAGGATGCCCAACACATTCCGAAGAGGAGGACGGCCTTGTTGGACCTGTAAGCCTCCCTGCGGACTCCGTGTAAGCCTATGAGCGAGAGGTACGAGAAATGACCCTCGAAGAGCAGCTCGCCCACTGGCAGAAGGAACTCGACGCTGCCCTGGAAGCCGAAGGGGTGGTGCGCGAAGCGAGCGCAACGGTGAAGCGGAGGAAGAAGTGATCGTCTGCCCCTGCTGCGGCTCCACCGTCGCCAACCCTGACTTCATCGTGGACCTCAACACGAACACGGTGACGCGCGAGAGCCAGCAGGTGCACCTGTCGCGGATGGAGGCCGAGCTGCTCGAGGCATTCCGCCGCCGGTTTCCCGGCACGCTCACCGAGGACAACGCACTCAACGCCCTGTATGGCGCCGGCGACGCGCCCGAAGCATATGCGATTGCCCTCCGCGTGCACGTGTCCAAGCTGCGCAAGCGGATCAAGTTCCTGGGGATGCGCATCGACAACGTGCGCGCAAGCGGATGGAGGCTGGTCTATGGAGACACATAACACGGTGGTGAAGGACAAGCATTTCAACACTGGCGGCGTCTGCTACGGCGTCGTGTGGCGCGGCGAGATCCTGCCCGTGCGCTTCGCCAAGTGGGAGGAGGCGGATATTCACCTGACGCTGCTCAAGCAGGAGAAGGCGGCATGACGCTCAAGCAGCAGATGGAAAAGCAGTGGCAGCGGCGCGGCGTTGCCTGCGCGACGCGCTTCTGCGCGTGGAAGTTCTGGTACGGTAGGTTGCTTCTCGAATGATCGTCGGCTCCTACACCCTCCTCAACACGTTCGAGCGCTGCGCCCGCCAGGCGCACCATCGCTTCGTCCTCAAGGACCAGAAGTTCGTCGAGACGGAGGAAATCCGCTGGGGCACGCGCGTGCACGAGGCCATGGAGGCCCGACTGAACGGCAAGCCGTTGCCTGACGAGATGAAGCACCACGAGGAGTGGTTCGCCGAGCTCACGGGCGCCAAGGCGGAAGTCAAGCTCGGCGTGCGCCGGGACTGGACCCCTTGCGGCTTCTTCGACAAGGACGTGTGGTTTCGCGGCAAGCTCGACGTGCTGCTCAAGACCGCTCTCGGCGCCGTCATCATCGACTGGAAGACCGGCAAGCGGCGGGAAGATGCGGACGAACTCAAAATCTTCGCCGCGCTGCTCAAGGCGCACCATCCTGATCTCCAGCGCATCAGCGGGTGGTATCTCTGGCTGAAGGATCGCTCGGTCGGCAGGCTGCACGACCTGTCCGACGCGAAGACCAAGCAGGCGGAGATCACCGGGCGCATGGAGCGTCTCGACCGCAGCCTTGCGACCGGGTACTGGCCGCCGCACGAGACGCCGCTGTGCGGGTGGTGCAGCGTGCAGAGCTGTGAGTTTCACCCGGAGAAGCAGAGATGAAAATCCGCGTCAACCTGATCGACGGCAACACCATCGACCTCGATGCGCCGGATGGCTTCTCGTTCGAGAACTTCTGCCTGGCGATCAAGGCGTACGGGGAGCTGTTCAACTCGACGATCTACGTGCCGCATCACGCCATCGTGAGCATCTTTCCAGTCGGGACGTCCCCGACAGTGACAGGGATGACGAAGCAATGAACGGCGAGGATGAGGCGTATTTGCTGTTTCGCCTGCGGGAGATATGGTCCACGGGCGGGTGGACCATCGCGCGGAACGGCGTCGTGAAACTGATGGTGGTTGTTGTTCCAAGGGAAGGACCCCCCGGAGTTATCATGCCCATGCACGTGTGGAAAACACGCGCGGAGGCCAAGGCGTGGGTGGAGGACCTTCGTCGCCAAGGATCTGTCGACGAGATTGATGCGCGGTGGTGGAGCCCCGAATGATGACCAGCAAGGATTTGCCACTGGAAGCCCGCCGCAAGGCGCGAGCACTCTCGCCGGAAGAACGGCTCCGCCAAGGCGCGGCGGGATACTCACAATTCGAAGCCGACATACAACACTACTTCCGCGACGAAGTGCAGCACTACGGCGGAACCCCCGAAGCGGCGGATCGCGCTTTCCGAACGTGGCGCACGCTGCCGAGAAACATCGGCTGGACGATCAAGTCCCCCGAGTTCATCGCTTTTCTCAAGAGCTTTCTATGACCCCTGAAGGCAAGGTGAAGGCCGACGTCAAGAAATATCTCAAGGAGCACGGCGCCTATTTTTTCATGCCGGTGCAGAGCGGCTACGGCGCGGCGACGCTCGACTTTCTCGTCTGCCTCAACGGGCGTTTCGTCGCGATCGAGACCAAGGCGCCGGGGAAAAAGCTCACGGCGCGGCAAGAGGCAGTCGCACGAGAAATCGTGATTGCCGGCGGGCGAGTGCATCTCATCGACCACGTCGGCCAGATGAAAGCACTCTTCGGCTGATGTGGCACGACGCCACCACCAACACGCTCGTCTACGAGACGCCGCGCCCGGCGGACCTGCTGCGCGCGCTGCCGCAGGCGCGTCCGCTGAACGGCGCCCACGCTGCCGTGCCGGTGAACCTGCACAATCTCCAGATGCTGCGCTATCTCGGCTACCCGGTGATCGCACCGATGGCCGACTACGACTGGCCGATCGCACGCCCGTGGCGTCCGCGCGAGCACCAGATGGTCATGGCGAACTTCATGGCGCTGCACCCTCGCTGCTTCAATCTCAGCGACATGGGCACCATGAAGACGCTGGCGGCGCTGTGGGCAGCGGACTACGTCATGCGCCAGTATCCGGACGGCCAGTGCCGCTGCCTGATCGTCGCCCCCCTCTCCACGCTGCAAAGGGTCTGGGCCGATGCCATTTTCGCCAACTTCCTCGGGCGACGCACCGCGATCGTCCTTCACGGAACCGCCGACAAGCGGCAGGAGCTTCTCGCGCGACCTGCCGACTTCTACATCATTAATTTCGACGGACTTGGCGTGGGCGCCCCCGCCGACTCAAGACATGAGCCTCGTGGTCTGTACGCCGACATTCTGGGAAGAGCTGACCTTCGCATTGCCCTGGTGGACGAGGCCAGCGCCTACAAGGACTCTACCACGAAACGTCATAAAATTGCGCGCCGACTCCTTCTGCCCCGCGATTACCTCTGGCTGATGACCGGCACGCCGACGCCGAACGGGCCGACCGACGCCTACGGCCAGGCGAAGCTGGTCAACAACGCCTTCGGCGAGTCGTTCACGTCGTTCAAGGCGCGCGTGCTGTACAAAATATCCACCTTCCGCTGGCTACCGCGCGCCGGAGCCCACGCCGAGGCGCGCAAGCTGCTCTCTCCCGCCATCCGCTACGCGATCGAGGATTGCGTCGACCTGCCGCCGTGCACGACGCAGATGCGCGACGTCGAGTTTTCGGCGGAGCAGGCGAAGGCGTACAAGGAGATGTCCAAGGATCTCCGCCTCCAGGTGGCCGGGGGCAAGACGATCACGGCGGTGAACGAGGCCGTGCTCCGGTGGAAACTGATCCAGATTTCCTGCGGGGCGATCTACGGCGCCGAGCGCGAAGTGCACAAGGTGAACGCCGAGCCGCGCATCGCCGCCCTGCGCGAGGTGATCGAGCAGGCGAGCTCCAAGATAATCGTCTTCGCCCCATTGACAAGTGTGGTGAAACTGTTATATCAGGAGCTGAAGAAGGACTGGTCATGCGCGGTGGTCAATGGCGAGGTCTCGCACAAGGAGAGGGCCGAAATTTTCCGCGCCCTCCAGGAAGACGAGCGCCCGCATGTCCTTGTCGCTGACCCTGGTACAATGGCACACGGGCTTACACTCACTGCGGCTTCGACGATCGTATGGTATGCGCCAACGGACAAGACCGAGATCTACTTGCAGGCCAACAAGCGAATAGACCGCCCCGGTCAGACGCTGCCCACCACGATCATCCAGCTGGCTTCCACTCCGGTGGAGCGGGACATTTTCAAGCGCCTCGAGCGCAACGAGTCGATGCAGGGCGTGATACTCAAGATGGTGAGGGATGAAAGATGAAAGTCGAGATCAGAAAGGGCATTCCCCTTCCGCCGAAACCCCGGCGGAGTAATGCCCAGTGGGATTTCATGAAAGCTATGTCCGTAGGGGACAGCTTTATTTTTCCGACCAATAGCGCGGAGAAAAGTGCCCGCGCGGCAATCTACTATCAGGCCGCGCGTCTTGGCATCAAGGTCGCCGTGCGCCCCGAAAACGGGGTTTACGCCGTGTGGAGGATCGCATGACCATCGGCGAAATGATCAGAAAGTACGTGGAGCTGCGGGACTTCATGAAGCTTCGTGCCGAGGCGCGCGCTGCCGAGGACAAGCCTTACAACGACGCGATGGCGACGCTCGAAGGCGTGGTGCTCCAGCACCTCAACGAGAACAACGAGCAGTCGATCAAGACGGAGTGGGGAACGGCCTACAAGTCCACCACAATGTCGGCTAAGGTCGCCAGCCCCGAGGACTTTTTCAACTATGTCCGCGAGGCGGATGCCTTCCAGCTGCTCACTTCGGCGGTCGCCAAGGACGCCGTCAAGGAGCACATGGAGGAACACCAGGGGCAGCCGCCGCCCGGTGTCGACGTGGTGTACTTCACCAAAGTCAACTTCCGGAGGGCATGATGAAACTCACAGAGGCGGTAGGGACCATCCTGTTCAACGATGACAACCTTTCCGGTGTCATTGCCGTCAAGGGCCTCCTGGACGGACAGCCATGGGGCTGGAAGGCCGATTTCGTACGCACCGACACCACCGATCGCGCTACGCTCTATGCCGTGCGCGATGCGTTGCCCGCGCTGGCCGCGGCAATCATTTCCTACGTAACCCACGACCCCATTTTACCCAAGGAGACTATCCAGTGACCGACTTCCAGCTTCCCGCCCATCTCGTCAACCGCCAGTCGCGCAACGTCGCCGCCGCCCGGTGTCGACGTGGTGTACTTCACCAAAGTCAACTTCCGGAGGGCATGATGGCGAAGACAATTAACCCCGTGGCGGTGGGCAGCACGGTCTACCTGCCTTCCGGTTCGCCCAAGCTGACCATCATCAGCATGGACGGTACGACGCAGTGCTGCACTGTCGGCTGGTTCGTGTACGAGACCAACACCTACATGCAGCAGGAATTTCCCATGGCCGTTTTCGGCATCGCTAGCGACGAACAGGAGACTACCCAGTGACCGACTTCCAGCTTCCCGCCCATCTCGTCAACCGCCAGTCGCGCGGCGTCGCCGCCACCCTCGCGGCCAACCTCGCTTCCGGCCAACCGCCCTACATCTCGATCAAGGGGTCGCGGTTCACTCTCGTCGATGCCGCCGGCAACCAGCGGCCGATCAACACCCTGTCGCTCGACGTCGTGCTCGCCGACATGAACTCGCACGTCTCGAAGCTCTACTTCGAGAACGCCTACGACCCGAACGCCAGCGAGGCGCTGCCCCCGACCTGTTTCTCCGACAATGGCATCGGCCCGAGCAGCCAGGCGCAGAAGCCGCAGTCGCCGACCTGCGCCGCCTGCCCGAACAACGTGTGGGGGTCCGACACCAGCCGGGTCACCGGCAAGGCGACGAAGGCGTGCAATGACGTGCAGAAGCTCGCCGTGCTCCTCCCCGACGACCCCCAGAAGATCGTCTTCCTGCTCCGCGTGCCGCCGGCGTCGCTCAAGCACCTCGGCAAGTACGCACGCGAGATCGGGGAGTTCAGTGCCGGCGGCAGGAAGGTCGACGTGTCCGACCTGGTGACGCGTCTCTCATTCGACCCGAATGCTGTCGGCATCCTGAACTTCCAGCCGGTCGGCTTCATCGACGCCGCGACGGCCGAGGCGCTCGACCGCGTCGCGGACTCCACCAAGCTGGTGGTCAACGAGCACGACAAGCCGTATGCCGGCGCAGGCGTCACCCCGGCGCTTGCCCCCGCGGGGGCGCCTGCGCAGCAGCTTCCCCCGCCGCCTGCGGCGCCCGTACAGCAGGCAACGCCCTTCCTGGCGCCTGCCGCCGCCCCCGTCGCTCCAGCGGCCAATGGCGAGGCCCCGGCGCCCACTCCGCGGCGCGGCCGTCCGCGGAAGGAAGCGGCGCCCCCCGCTGCCGCCCCGGCGCAGGCGCCCTTCATGCAGGCGGCGCCCGTTGCTGCACCGCAGCAAGACGACGGGGATATCCCGGCGTTCCTGCGGCGGGACCAGCCTGCTGCACCGCAGCAAACGTCGCAGGCAGCCTTCGGCATGACGACCGCCACGCCGGCCAGCGACGAGATGAAGAGCCGCATCGCCGCGGCGTTCAGCTTGCCTACGGGATAACGCCATGACACTGTTCCAGGCGCGTCTCCACGCGTGCATGAAGGAAGGGTCCCTCTCGCTGGGGGACCTCCACCACTGGTTCGACCGGCCGCGACCGACCGTGCGCTTCTGGGCGCACACCGAGAATCGCCTGTTCGAGCCGTGGAAAGATCCAAGGGGGAAAGAAGCATGGGTACGTCTGCGGCTACTGGAGTGGGCGATCCGGAACAAGAAGGGTTTCCCGGTGCCGACGACGCTGACGGCTTCGCAGCGCCCGCAGCATATCCTTAAGACGTACGCCGATGTCCGCGCGCGAGTTTCTGAGTCTTATACTTCCCGCGACCGGTTTAAAAACGTGCTGCACGATTCTCCGGAAGCGAGGTGAGAAGAAGGGACGCATCACCCACCGCTGGACGGCGAGCACCGACCAGCTCGCCGACCTGATCTTCGCCGAGGATGCGTGGACGCACGATGCTGAGGACCTGGAGCTATCTGTTTACCACGGCTGCGCCGCCTTCAAGACGCAGGCCCGCCAGCAGGTCGAGGCCCTCGGCGCCAGCAGCCTGTGGATGGACGTCGACGCCGGAGAGGGAAAGCCTTATGCCGACAAGTATGCCGCCGCCGAAGCCCTTGCGGAGTTCACCCGATCCAGCGGACTTCCTCGTCCTGTTGTGGTCGGGTCTGGCCATGGCGTGCACGCTTACTGGCCTCTTGATGCTCTACTCCCACCTGATGAGTGGAAGCGCTACGCCCTCGGCCTCAAGCGGCTTGCCGATCGCCTCGAGCTACGTGTCGACGCTCAGCGCGCGGCCGACATTGCTTCCGTGCTACGCACCCCTGGAACGTTCAACCGCAAGCGGCTGCCCCCTGCCCCCGTAGAGTGCGGGCCGCTCACCGAGAAGTACGACATCCGCTTTTTCGAGAGGTTACTCGATGCCGATCAGGTCCTTGTCCCCCGCAGAACAAGCCCTGCTAGCGCAAGCCGGGGAGAAGGCGAAGCGCTACTGGGAGGGCTGGGAGAACGCCTCGCAGCGAGCATCTCCGCTGCACTTTCGCGACCCTCTTACGCGGCACCCATCGCTGAGCGATGCGCCCAAGTGCGACTTCTCCGGGATTCAGGGGGAAATCTCCCTGAACCTCAATGGTACGCCGCCCTCGGCGTCCTTGCTTTCTGCGTCGACGGAGACGACGCCGCTCATCGATGGAGCTCTGGCTACGCCGGCTACGCCGCGGAAGAAACCGCCGAGCGCCTGGCGCGCGCTCGCACTCTATCTGGCGCTACCCTATGCGATCGCTTCAGCCACCTGGATAGCGCTCGTTGTGTGGGCTGTCCATTTTTCGGCAAGATAAATTCACCGATCAGCCTGGGGTATGACGATGGAGATGCAGTGGCTGATCGCAGCCTACCTCTTGGGCCTGGTGTCGGGGCTCCTGCTCGGACTGCTGTTCTAGACCTCCCCCAACTCCCCGACACGTTCCTGTGGGGGCCGAACAACGAGCTGGTTTGTCGCAACGAGAATGCCAAGGGCGGCGCCGTCGATGAAGTCATTTCCAGGCACCCTCTCTATCTCGCCAGTATCCAGCGAGCCGAAGTGCAGACTGACAGTTTCAGCTACAACTTTCGTTGCTTCCTCCCCATGGAAGGCTGGATCGACATCGCGCTGCCTGCCAAACGGCTCATGGGATCTGACGGCGTCGCCGAGATGTTTTCTCGAGGAGCAGCTATTCGCGATCGAGAGCTTTTTCGACACTACGTCGTCGCCGCAGTCGACGCCTTCAACGCCAAAGAGAGACTGATGACGAAATACGAGCAGTTCGGGTGGAAGGACGACGACCGGTCGTTCCTGTGGGGGCGGCGCCTGTACACGCCCGACGCGATCGAGACGGTGATCGGCTCCGACGAGGTGAAGACCCGCGCGCAGTTTCTCCAGCCGCGCCCCGGCGGCAGCCTGGAGCGCTGGTCGAATGCCGCGGACAAGCTGTTCTCGGTCGACTGCGAGCCGCACGCCTTCGCGCTCCTCTGCGCCTTCGCCGCGCCGCTGATGCGCTTCCACTCCACCGACGAGGGCGGAGCCCTGGTCAGCCTGGTCAGCCCCGAGTCGGGCAGCGGCAAGTCGACGGCGCTCGCCGCGGTCGCCAGCGTGTGGGGCAAGTACGACGGCCTGTCCCTCAACAACTTCGACACGCGGGTGAGCAAGGGCATCACCCTCGGCGTGCTCGGCAACCTCCCGGCGGTGTATGATGAAATCGCCCACCGTGATCCTGAAGTTCTCAAGGAGTTTGTCCTCACCTTCACCAACGGACGCGACCGGATGCGCGGCACTACGGACGGAACTATCCGCCATACCGCGCAGCGATGGCAAACCATCCTCGTCACCGCTGCCAACCGCTCGATCGTCGAGCTCATACGAGGCGCAGACACGACAGATGCTCCAGGCTTTCGCATCCTCGAGTTCCCCACCCAGCTCCCTCCCGGACTTGCAAAGTCCGTTGGAGACGACCTCAAGCACGAGCTCGAACTCAACGCCGGGTACGCCGGAGAAGCCTACCTAGACTACATCACCGCGCCGGAGGCCAACCTGTGGCTCCGCGCCGCGGTGAAGTCGCACACCGACGCGATCTGGCAGCGGGGCAAGTTCAACCACGAGCATCGCTTCTGGATACGCACGATCGGCAGCGTCTCGGCGGCGGCGGCCGTGGTGCAGAAGCTCGGCCTCGTGTCGTTCTCGCCGGAGCGCATCATCAAGTGGGTGCTCGAGCACATCACGTCGGGCAAGGAGGAGTCGACGGTAACCGGCCGCGTCGCCTCCACCGCCGTCTCGGTCCTCTCCGAGTACCTGAATGACTCGCTCGCCGACACGCTGGTGGTGGACCGGGCGTTCCGCGCCCACGCCAAGGCGTTCATCCAGGCCAAGCCGACGCGCAAGCTGACCATCCGCCACGAGACCGACACGCGGCGCTACATGATCGCCGAGCGGCCGTTCCGCGACTGGCTCAAGCATCGGAACATCCCGGGGCAGCAGCTGATCGACGACCTGAAGAAGGCGGATATCGTGACGCGCACGCGGATGTCGGCGACGCTCAGCGCCGGCACGGAGATCCCCGGCGGTCAGATCAACTGCATCGAGGTGAATGGCGGGCACCCGGCGCTGAGCGGGCAGCTTGCCGAAGTCAGGATGGAGAAGAGTGCATGACTAGAGAAGAAGCCCTTCAGATGATGAGCCGCTGCAAGCACGAGATTTTGAGCCTGCGAGCGGTAATTGCACGCCTCGAACCGAAGGCGGATGCCTATGACAACCTCGTTTGTGTGTTGCGGCTACTGCCGAAGCCAAGCGTCGTCATGGGCGAGGACATGGTGTGGCTTTTGGACAAGCGCATGCGCGAGTTGGAGCCGAAGCCTGACGTGAACGAAGCCCCATGAAAAGCGATCTGGAAGACATCACCGTGGTGCTGCACCACACCACCGAAAGGGCCGTTCTTGTCTCCGAGAACGGGGACCGCGACGACGCCGTGTGGCTGCCGCTCAGCCAAATCGAGGTTCGGCCCGTCTCGAACGCTTCTGGCTGTGTCGAGATCACCGCGCCGGAGTGGTTGCTCAAGGACAAGGGTCTCATATGAGCGAAGACGGACGCCTGAGCTACGACATGGCGCACGCCGCAAGGCGCGAGCTGCTTATCCGGGAGCGGAAGATCCTGCCGCGCCAGCATGACCCCGAAGAGCAGCGCTGGGCCGCAGAAGGCCCGTGCCCCATCCCCGATCTGGACACCGTGAGGAGCACATGCCAAAAAATCCTGACCTGAGAACGTGTCGCTGGGATCTGCAATTCGGGCAAACGATCCTCAACGCCGCGGACGAGTCAGTAGATGTCTTTTACCTCTACGATGACGGGCATTCCGCGATCGTCTCGCTCGGTGTTCCCCACGGGCGTGAGGATATCGCAGAATTTGTTTTTAAGTGCATTCTCGCGGGGCAGAAGCTGTTGAAGGAAATGCCGAAGGACATGCCTTTCGGGCCGCATCTGGGGGCGAGAGAGACGTACAGGAATGCCGTGCGCCGTGCGAAGAAGGCTACCACCAAACATGAATAGGTTCTTGTTGCTGTTTTTCTTCTCCGCCACGCCCGCAGCGGCGTACGACTCGCTCTGGTGCCACACCTTCTCCGCGGAGGTGGTGACGGTCCTGAGCCTCACCGACACGGACTACGCAACGGCGACGATCGGGAGCCTCGCGCTGCTGAAGACGCGCGTGTGGGCGCAATGCCTGAACGCCGACGAGCCGCCGACACTGGCGTCCTATGGGGTCAGGCTCGAAGGCGTGGTGCCCGCCACCGACGACCGTGCCGCCGCCTGCCGGAAGGAATACCGGACGTTTCGCGAGAGCGACATGACGGTCATCCGGCGGGGCAGCAAGGGCAAGCGCGTGCCGTGCCCGCTCTAGCCTTCCAGGAGCAGCCCTGCGGCTAGCCTGGGCGCCATGCGCGACTCCTCCCTGGCGATGATGTCGAGGAGCTTGGGCAGGATGTCCAGCTTGCGCTTTTTCAGGCGCCCTTCGTCGACGCGGACCTGCGCGGTGAGCACCGACTGCGCCGCGGAGAGTTGCAGCTGCACGGCCTTCGGCGCATCCCAGTCGGTCGGGGCTTCGAGAATCTCGCGCATTTTGGACAAGGCGAGGCCGGTCAGGTCCTCCAGCTCGGCGGCGCGATCCTCCTCCACGTCGACGACCTTCATCCGGCGCGGGGTGACATCGGGCGGCTCGGGGCTGTCGAGGAGGGCGAGGCGTTCGGCGAGGGTCATGGTGGCATTCGCGGATCGAGCGTGAACTTCTTCCCTGCCCCCGGCGTGTATTCGGGGTCGAGCGCATACGGGTCGACCCCGAGGATTTCAGCGATGCGCTCGACAAGCGAGCGGCCTGACTGCGCGCCGATCTCGATGTCGCGGATGGTCTCGCGCGAGACGCCAAGCTGGTCGGCGAGCTGAGCCTGGCTCATCCCGCTTTCCTTGCGCAGCCGGGCGAGCTCGGCGCCGATCACTACAGGGGCTTCCGCGGATCGAGCGTCCGCAGGGGCTTCCGCGGATCGAGCATCCGCTTCTTGACGTTCTTCGCCGACATCGGCGACTTCTCGCTCATGCCGCTCTCGGTGTAGCCCCCCTTCGGGTTCTTACGGCGCGGGGTGGTCGCCACCCGCTCGCCCATTTCGAGCATCCCCGTGGATGCTTTCTTCGCGGCGTAGTTCGGACGCTTTGCCATTACTGAGTCCCTCCGTAGGTGCGGCCCTCGGCCTTTGCCTTGGCATCCGCGATCTTCTTCGCGAGCGTGGCAGCGCTCCACCGATGATCTATCTTGATACCCAATTCCTCCGCCTCTTTCCAGAGGGGAGCCTTCTGGTCGGCGTTCTTGTAGAGCTTCTTCGCCCCGCTGGTGTAGTCGTACAGCTCCGCGTCCTTCTGCGTCGTGGCGACATCGTCCTTCGTCCGCGCCTCGGGCTTGCGCTCCGAACGCCACTTGCCCAGCGCCATCTTCGCCTCGCTGATGGCGCTCGTGTACAGCCCGCGCAGCGTGTCGCGCTTCTGCTCCGGGTCCATGTCGGGGTCGTCGTAGACCTGCCGCGCGTCCTTCGATATTACCCACAGCTTGCGCTTGGCGCTGTCGAGGGTCTTGTTGGGATCGGGGGTCAATCCCTTCGCCGCGCGCTCCGCCAGGGAGAAGACATCCTGGATGGGCTGCGCCGACATCGACGGATAGCGCGAAATGAAGGCCCCGATCACCGGCATGTCGGCCCATGTCGAGGCCGGCGGCTTCGGCGCGCCGGATGGCCGCAGCAGCGGGTCGAGCGCCTTGGTCGCGCCGACGCCCATCGTGCCCGTCCAGCCGCGGATGTAGTTGTCGATGATGATCGGCGAAGCAAAGGACGAGTCGTCCATGCCGGGGATTTTCGCCACGCCGGCGCCGATCGCCTTCGCCGCCTCGCTGGTGTAGGGCGTCGCGTGCTCGGCGTAGGGCTCGGTGTCGAACCGCTGTGAGGTGAGATCGCGGTTGGTGAACAGGCTGCGGTCGCCGAACTGCTCGATCATTGGCACCGCGAAGGTCGGGATCAGGTTCGGCATGACGCCGCCGTTCAGGTCGCGCAGGAACTCGTTGTAGGCATCCGGCTTGTTGCCGAAGAAGTCGCTCAGCATACGCTCCGGCAGCGAGCCGAACATCGTGCCGAGCGTGAACGGCTTGGGCACACGAAGCGGCTCGGCCTTCGGATCGGGCGGCAGGATGAACCAGAAGGCATCCTTCTCCCAGTTGGGCGCGTCCTCATAGCGCGGGTCGCCGTGGTTCGCCGCCCACAGGAAGATCGACGGCGTGGTGATCAGCGCCGCGATCTTGGTCAGCGCTGCCAGGGGGCGATCCTTGATATTCCCCAGCTCGCGGCTGAGACCCTGGATCTGCGCGTTCATGAAGGCAGTGACGGAGTTGATGCCGCGCATCTTGGCGCCGATGCGCTGGAAATCCTGCGTCACGTCGCGCGAGGCCAGGCCGCCCTTCATCATGGCAGCAGGATCGGTCGAGCCCTTGGTCGCGCGCATGTACTCGCCGACGCGCGTGGCGTTGTCGAGCGTCTCGGACGCGGCGCGCATCAGCTGCAAGGGCTTGGTGACGATGTTCTTCGCGCGGCCAGCCAGCGACATGTTCGGATGGCCGAGCTTCAGGAAGTCGTGCCCGGCATAGTCGCGGTCCATTGCGATCAAGGCCGACTGAGAGCCGCCGGACTTCAGCCACTCGGTGTAGCCGCTCTTCTTGCCGATGATCTGCCCGAGCCCCTTCATCATGTCGTAGACCGGCCGGTAGCCGTGGCGCGACTGGATGGCGGCGTTGATCTGGTCGCGCGTGATGTTGCGCAGCATGTAGGCGGGGGTGGTCACCACGCCGGCACGGAGCAGCTTGGCGGGTCCCGAGAGCATCCGCGTCACCACGTCGAGCGCGGGCTGGTCGAGCGCGTTGACGGCATTGGCAATGGCCGGGTCGGTCTTGTAGACTTCCTTCTTGCCATCCACCCACACGGCAATCTCGTCGGGTGCGGGACGCTGCGCTCCGCGGCGGAAGATCTCCATCGGCTCGGCGAGCTCGGGCGGCAGGTCGTGGTCATCGAGGAAGCGCGCGATTTCCTTCTCGCTCACCTCGGTGACGTGCACGGGCGCCTTGACACGGGTCATGACATCACTGGCGCCGGGCATGTCCCGCAGCGCCCGCAGCGCGCGATTGCGCTCCGCCAGTCCGACGTAGAGATGGGTGTTCTTTATGATGCTCTCGAGCGGGTCAATGATCGGCAGGTCGGAACCCTTGATGCGGCGCACCGGGTTGCGCACCTTGAAGCCCTTGCCGCCGCCGCGAAGCGACGGGGTCTCCTCCACCAGCCGGTGGAAGGGGACATAGCTCTGGTTCGCCTCGCGCATCGTCTTGACAGCATCGTCGCTGAGGATGCCGGCGTCCTTGAGATAGCGCAGCGTCTCGTCCTGGTACTTCTTCAGCCCATCGAGCACGGGGCCAATCTCGGTCTCGTTGCGCGCGATCGTCGCCTCGATGGCCGCATTGTCGATGCCGGTCTCGACGCCGCGCTCGTGCAGCTCCTTTGCCCGCTTCGCCATCATGAACGCCCTGAGGCGATCCAGGTCCTTGGCGACAGGGGCGAGGATGTCGCGCAGGCCCGGCCCCGTGGTCTCCAGCGTGTTGAAGTCGATCGTGCCGTGGTTGTTGAAATGCTGCGCCTTGCCGCCGGCGCCGCGCGACAGGCGCATCAGGTCGTACGGGCTGGCGATCGTCTCCAGGCGCTTGCCGTTGTTGAGTCCCTCTTCCACCCGCTTGATCAGGTGCAGGTCGTCAATGAAGTTCTTCCGCATGGTGTCGATGCCGCCGGCGGCCAGCTCCTTGGCCTCGGCGACCGACTTCGGCATGGACGACGCCGGCTTGGCGATGCGGCTGAGAACGACAGCCTCAGGGTCGGTCGGGAGAATGGGGCGTTTGCGTCCGAGGCGCGTGTAATCCCCCGCGGGGGCCGCTTTCTTCGCAACCAGGTCGTCTGGGATAACCGCGCCGTCTTCGGGGGGCATGTTGTGCCCCGGCTTAGGAGGCTTCGATCGTCCGATGCCCAGGCCCCCACGCACGCCGGGAGCGCCGCCGATGACGTTGAGCGCCGTCTCCACGCCCGTGGCGATCGCCTCCTCAGGGATTTCCCCCGTGCCCGGCTGATACTGCTCCGCAGCCCTGATCGCACGCTCGGGGAGGGTGACCACGCTCTCCACGGCTCCGGGGAGCACCTTCGCGCCGACGCGCAACGCCGTTCCAACCGGTCCGAGCATCCGCGTCGCGCTGTCGGCGGCGTTGCCGATATCTTCCCCGATCTTGCCGACGTCGACCGGAGTGAACTCGCCGCCGGGATCGGGCGGCGCCGCGGGGTTGACCGCCAGCTCGCTCCGCGCCCCTGGCGGCACGAGGCTCGTGCGCTGTGCTTCTTGCACCGGCCGGCGCGCGGTCTTGCCCGCGTCGATGTCCTGCGCCACCTTGCGCTGCTTCACCTGGCTCCACGTCGCCTGCTCCTGCGGCGACATCATCGGCGCGAGCTTGTCGACCTGCTCGGCGATGAACGCGAACGGTGCGTTGGGCTTGACCTCCAGCACGCGCGCAATGATGTCGCGCCACGACACAGGCTTCGGCGCGGGCGCGGACGGCTGTCCCGGAGGCGGGGCAAGCGGCTGCGAGAAGGGGAGCAGGGCCATCGGCTTAGTCCAGGGCGTAGGTGTAAACCTGCCCGCTTGGTGTAACGTACCCGCCCATCCCGGTCGAGCGGTCGACGAAGTTCGAGTAGCGCGAGCCGCCCGAGACAGGATTGAAGTCCGGAGCTCGCCAGCTCTGCGAACCAAGCCACGAGCCGGCGCTCGCTCCACCCGAGAACGGCCCTGGTCCCTTGACGTTGAGCAGCGGCGCGCCGCCGGCGGTCATCCCCGCCGGAAGATCCGCGCCGTTCATGATCGCCTTGGCTCCGGGGAAAGCGCTGGCGCCGGGCACCAGGGCGCTGATCAGGGTCCGGAGAATGCCGCCGAAGGCCGGCGCGGCGCGGCGCGCGGCGAGCGCAGGGGGCACCGCGGCGATGGCCGGGCGTGCGCGGGGAGCAGGCGGCGCAGCCTTTGGCGCCGCCGTGCCTGCCGGGGGGCGGATGTCGAGTGGCTCGCCCACCACTTCCTGCTGCGGTGCAGCAGGTTCCATGTCGTCCTTCACCCGCGACTCGAGGATGGTCCGTGCCGGCATTCCTGCCGGATCGAGCGCCGGACGCGCCGGGGGCATTCCTGCCGGGGCGAGCGTGGGGCGGACGAATTGTGTCTCGATCGGCTCCGAGACAGGCAGCGAGAAATCTGCGTACGGCGGAGGGGTTCCCCCCGCGATGCGCGGAGCTGTTGCCGGAGGGGGTTCGCCGCGTGCTACGGCTGCTGCGGCCACGGTTGCCGGCGCCGCTGGCGTTTCCGGTTGCGCTGCAATAGCGGTCGACGCGGTGCCCGTCGCCTGTCCATAGGCCGCTTCGGCGCGCTCCCCCAGACGCGACGTCAATTCCTGCCGCCACGTCTCGGGGAGGCTGCTCCACGGGAGCTTCCCCGACTGGAGGTTCTGCTGAAACGCCGCGTACTCGGCAGCGGGCATGGCCGGCTTGCGCGCGGAAACAGGCGTTGCATCCGTCTCCCCCGACTCCACGGTCTTTAGCCGCGGCGCCTCCACGCCCAGCGCGCCCATATTGTACGTGTCGATGTTTGCGCTGCGGTCCTTGGCGTTAAGCGTCGCCGAAGAGGCCACCTGCACAGGCGTCTCGGGCCGCGGGCGCGGCAACGGCACGTTCGCCTCCTTGATGTGCGCCTCCTGGAGCTTGGTGATGCCGAACGGATCGGGGGACTTCTCCGGCACGATGGCGCGCAAGGCGGCATTCCCCACCGGCTGGCCGAGCGCAACCTTGGTCCCGCGCTTCACCCCGAAGAAAGCGGCAGGGTCGACCGTCACGGGCTTGCCCCCGGGCCACCACGACGTTGGTACGAACGTGCCGGGGCTGGCTTTCATCTTGGCAAGCGCCGGAGATGTCGCGGGAATCACCTCGAAGTGGAGGTGCGGCAGGCCACCGTTCATCCCGGCGATGGTGCCGATCGGCTGCCCCTGCTCGATGCGCTGCCCGACCTTGACCGACAGCGGGCCGTGCGTGGCGTACCGGAAGGCATTTCCGTCATCGCCGAGCACCACAGCATTCCATCCATATCCGCTGTTCTTGCCCGCGTAGAGGACTGTCCCGCCTACGGCAGCCACTGCCTTCGATCCCGCAGGAGCGTGCAGGTCGTTGCCGGCGTGAAGCCTGCGGCCCCCGCTGCGGTTCGCGCCGAAGACGTTGCTCCGGTTATCCGCCCACAAGCCGCCTACGGGCGAAACGTAACGCGTCGCCATGCTGCCTCACTTCGCGAAAAGTCCGGGTACGATGCTGGTGATCAGCGAGTTGCCCAGGGAGCTGTCCTGCTGCTGTTGTGAGGTAGCCGCGCTCTGGTAGCCAGGCCCCATGCCGAGGTACTGGAGCATGTCGGTGATCGCCTGCTGCGTGACCTGGTTCGACCGCGTGCCGAAGTCGGCCTCGCGCTCATAGGCGCCGAGCTGGTCCTTCTGCGCACCGGTCTTGTCGGTGAGGAAGCCCATCTTGGTCGAGTAGGGCAGCAGCGCGCCGCTCGCCGCGAGCTTCGAGGCGTCCGTGCCCATGTCGAACCCGGAGCGGGCGAGCGCCGCGCCCCCCTCGGCGCCCTTAACCGCGCGGTCGAGCTGCGTGTTCTGCCAGTCGATGTTGAAGTTCTTGGTCGCGTCAGCCTCGAGACCGGCGGCGAACGGCGACATCTCCAGGCCGCGCGCGGCCTGCCCGGCGCGCTGCTGTTCCGTGATGTCGTGCAGCGTGCGATCATAGAGGGCGTTCTGCGGGTCCATGCCCATCTTCATCAGATCTTCGGCATAGGGGATCGCTGCCTGGCTGAAACCAAAGCCGCTGCCCGCGGTCTTGTCCGCAAACTTCGCCCCCGTCTTGGCGCCGGCCATCCCCTGGTCGGCAAGCTTGCCCGTGGTCAGGTTGGCGATGCCCTGGTCACCCTGGAGAATGCGGTCGATGATGTCCTGGTACTTGCCCGTCTCGCCGCCGCCGAGAAAGTCGTTCCCGAGCACCTTGTCGAACAAACCACGAACATCCCCGGATAGCTCCTGGGAGCCGGGAAGCGCGTTTTTGAGGCTATTGTTTTTCTTGTTGTTTTTGCCGGCCAATACCGTGCCACCGGACCCCGTGACGCCGCCGTTGCCTGCACCTGTCGCGACGTTCGCCATCAGAGCACCTTACCCCATGTGTGGCCGGCAAGCTGATAGCCAAGCCGCCGCAGGACCTTGCCCACTGTACCACGATCCGCTTCGATATGCGACATGATCTCGACGGTGTGTCCGGTCGCCCCGCGCTCGCGCAGGCCCTTCTCGTTCTCGCGGAAGAGGCGGATGCCGTTCGACCCTTCGCGGTAGATGGGATCGAGCCAGAATCCCTCTGTCGTCGCCCACACCTTGCTGGTGTAGAAGATGCTCGGGATCAGGTAGTTGAAGCAGAAACCGACGAGCCGGCCGTCACGCCGCGCTGTCAGGATGTGCAGAAAGCCCGCTAGCTCCAGCTTGATGACGCGGCCCCAGTCAGGGTCGAGGACGAGCGCGTTCTGAAAGAGGGCGACTTCGCGCCAGTGGCGCTGGACGAGCGGGGCGGCTTCCCGGCCGATGTCCGAGAAGCGCTCCCACTGGAAGGTGAGCGTCACGCCGCCGATTCTGCGGGCTCGTCAAAACTGTGGCGGCAGATCACACATTCCGTCGCGCACATTCCGTCACTTGGGCGCGCGTAAACCGCCCAAGGCGTCGTAGTGTGGCAGTGCTCACACCACTGGCTGTCGCGCCCCCAGTGTCGATGCAGGTCCGCCGTAAATCTGCTGTGAATCGGCCAGTCTGTCATGCCGTGATGTGCTTCACAGCCCACATGACGGCTTCTTCGACCTTCGTCTTCGCGAGCGAAAGTTCCCGGCTACCGCCGAGCCCAGAGATGAAGTCGTGGAACTCAAGGCCCATGTCCTTGATCTTCGCCATGTTCGCTTTCTCGGCGTCCGATAGGACCCGGTACTGGTGACGCATGGTGTTGTTGACAGTACGCTCGTCTGACGTGCTTTCAATGGATGCCATCTTGGCTCATCCTTTTTGGCTGAAGGTCAGGCAGTGCGCGGGCCGAGGGTCTTCGGGGTCGGCGCGACGCTGTCGCGGGTCGGGCTGTCGTTGACGCTGCCCTTCGGCGGGGTCATCGACGAGTCGGTGCTCTTCGGCGACTTGTTGGTCATTCCGTCCTGCATTCCCATTGCCGTGTCTCCTAGTAGAGGCCCATGATCGGCGGGAGGCTGGCCGCCGTGAAGGTAGTCGGAGGCGTGATCGCGGTGAAGCCGGTCGCGTAGACCTGCCCCGTCTGCTTGGCGCCCCCGAACTTGCCCACTGGCCAGGTATTGAAGCGGGCGGTGGTGTTGTCGATGAAGAGGCCGCCGTAGTAGGTGCCGGGGCCGAGGACGTTCAGCGCGGCGGTGAACGGCACGAGCTGGTACGAGTCAGTGCCGGACATGGCGGTCGAGGCCGACGTGGCAAGCACGGCGCCGGCGGCGGAGAAGAGACCGACCTTGAGGTTGCCGGAAGCCACTGAGCCGTTGAAATTGGCGATGCCGGTGACCAGCATGTTGCACGGGACGAGAAGTTCGGCGAGGTAGACCTCGGTGATCACCGGCGTCGAGTCGGTGCCATCGGCCGCGGCCATCGCGGGCGCGCCGCCGGAGTTGACGTTGCGCGGGCTGACCTGCGTGCCGTTGATGCCGGGTGCGCCGCCGGCGTTGGTGTTGAGGGTCTGGATGAACTGGTTGAGGATTGACTTGAGATCGGCCGGGATCTGCGGGCCGGTCAGAAGGGAAATCGCCATAGCCGAACTCCTTGAGGCTTTGGAAAGCGGTTGAAAGCCGCGGAACTGTAGCAGCTTGCCCGCCGTGGTTCAAGTCAGGCGAGAAGCAGCGCGGCAAACAGGAAGGCGAAGACGAGGACCACGAGCAGGCGGGGGATCACCGGAGACCGTAGACCGCGTATTTGCCCGAGGCGATGTTGCCAGATGAAAAAAGGAACCGGACGGCGTCGGTGTCCTGCGCCGTGTTTCGGTAGCCATTGGCTTCCACGATCGGGCTGGCAATGCCCGTGTACACGGGAAGCGCAGACGAGCGCACAGCGCTATAGCGGGTCGTAGACGTCTGGTCATATAGCGTGACTTCGAGGGACACGCCGCCCGTCGCCGCGTTCGAGATGCCGAAGATTGAAATCGGTACTAGAATGATCTTCGAGTCAGCGCTCGAATAATCATCGGCGGTGTAGCTGACAAACGTCGCATATGAATAGTCAGACGCGCCTGCATTGTACGACGACCCGCCATTGGTCGAGAACCGCATCCACAGGGCAACATCATTCGTCGCCGGGATGAGCGCCGTCAATAGGAACTTGATCGCCCGATACGACGTGTAGCTCGTCAGCACAATGTCGAGAGTTGCGGCGGCCGACACTGTCCCCGATGTCAGCAGGATGGCCCCCGGTCCAAGTGCCGTGCCCGTCCCGCCCTGCGCCACACTCAGCGGAGTCGTCATCCCGGTCAGCGATGTGATGTCGCTGTTCGCCCCGTTCGCCGCCGCATTCGCGTTCGTGTCGTTCCGGATCTTGTTGAGATCGGCCATGACGTCGGTAGCGTCGGCCGTCGTGCCGTTCTGAAGCGTGACCGGAAGGGCGCCGATGATTGTCATGTCGAGTCCTCAGGCGTTGTCGGAACGGCAGAGTTCAACCCACGCGGCGATGGCGCCGTAGTACATCAACGTGATCTGATCCTGAAAGTGCGTGGCGCTGAAGTCCCCGGCGAGGCGCATGTTGCCAGTCCCATCCTTGAAAGTGACATCACGCGCGGCGGAAGCCGACCCCGCGATGATCACGTCCCCATCGCTGCCGCCGTTGATCGTGTCGAGGTCGTCGGTCGCTGCGCCACCTTCAGTATCGATCGCCAGGCGGCCAGGCGCCGTGATCGTGATCACCCCCGCCGCGATCGTGTAGACGGTCAAGGCGCCGAGCGAGAAGCCCTTGGAGAAAGTCTGCTTCGCCGCGAAGGTGTTTTCCTCGGCGACCGCCGCCGCGTTCGCATTCACCTGCTCGATCGCTTGTTCGAGCGGCGGACGCACGACAGTGCCGTTGTTCAGCGTGTACTCGACCCCGGTGATGATGTTGACCATGCTCTATTGCTGAAGATACTTCAGCACCTCCAGTCGATAGTACATGGTCCCGATCTGGTAATCGGCGACGCTCTCGCCGGTCACGCTGATCTGGAGCCAGCGATAGACCAGGCCCGCGCTCCACTTCGCCTGCCGTGGCTTCAGGTTGTTGAGCGCCCCGCGCCACGGCGCCGCGCCCCAAGTGAAGGCCCCCCACACCGTGGCAGCGCCTGTCGGCGAGATCGTCGCCGTCGACAGCACCGTGCCATCCTCGTCGTAGGCGAGCACCTCGACGTCGACGACACCGGGGATCAGCGACATGTTGATCGTCAGCTCGACGTTCGCCGACTCGGCCATCTGGAGCGTGTCGGGCAGGAACGATGTCGTGTACTCCCACGTCAGCTGCGTGCCGTTCTCGACATAGACCGAGTCGAGAGCGGGCAAGGCGTGGCTGTCGAACAGCGCCCCCTCGACGCCGACCGGCGTCATGACGAAACTGGCGTGTCCTCCGTCGCTCGACGGATGCGTGAAGGCGTGGATCAGCGATGCCGGGAAGGTGTGCGGCCCGGTCCAGATGCCGCGCGTGAAGTGGTACCACCACTCCTGCCACGGAGTGCCGATCGCCTTGCCATTCTGCACGCTCACCCGATAGATGTTGTCGTTGTAGGCGGCGGCGATGCGCGTCGGCTCCAGCGCATAGCGGAACGGGATGGTCACGCCGCTGCCGACATCGCCGATCGGGTCGGTGACATTGCCCCCGCCGTCGATGATGCGCAGCCCCTGCGGCGACATGAATGCCAGGCCCTTCGGGCTGTTGGCCAGCGAGTTCGGCGCGAGCGTTCCGGTCGCTACGTCGAGCGAATTCTGCGCAAGGTCGTTGGTCGCCTTGTCGCCAGTGACCTGATACATGACACTGGCACCCTTGAAGGCGATCAGCGCCGCGATGACGCCACCATACTGGGTGTTGAACTGCGCCGAGCCGAGCGCCGTGATTTCGGTGCTGTCCCCCAGTACCAGCGCATTCGCCGCCGCGGAGACGACCAGCGGCAGGAGCACGTCGGAGAAGACCAGGTCGTTGTCGACCGCGTAGTAGGCGCGGGCGTTGAACGCCGCGACCGAGCGCGGGCGCGCCGGCAGGGGATTGGTCGTCGTGTTGCCCGCATCCCACGTCGGCGCGGCGAGGTTCGAGATGTCGATCCAGCCGAAGAAGTACGTGACGCCGTCGAAGCCTGGGTGGGTGACCAGCAGGTAGGTGCCGACCGGCGCGATGACCGGCGGCTCCCACTCTCCCGTCGAAGCCGGGCTGAGCGGCGTGTTCGCCGCGGTAGCGCCTGTGATCGGGATGAAAGCGGCGGCGTCAGCGTCGTAGCAGAACGGCTCGTCGCGGCCGGGGTTCGTCGCGGAGGCGATCATGCCGAAGATCAGCGGGCCGCGCACGTGCTGCGCCGAGACGAAGCCCGGCGACGAAAACCCGGTGAAGTCGGTCATCTCTTCCGCGGCCGGGCGCGGGACGAACTGGTGATCGGTCGACGGGTCGGGGATCAGGTTGACCAGCGCCGCCATCGACCCGGACGGCCCAGCCGTATCGGTCGTGTCCGTGACGCCGGACGGGAAGAAGGCGCTCGGGACGGAGCGGTTGATTGCCACCTACCACCCGATCAGCTTCGTGTTGGGGAGCTTGTTGAACCGGGACCCGAAGTAGCGCCGGTCGAGCTGCACCCGGTGCGCGTGGCCCTCGCCGTCATCCTTCATCTTCAGGTATTTGGTGAGGATGCCCTCGGCGCCCTGCGGGTTGTTGCCGAGATAGGCCGTGGCGCGGTCATCGTCGGTCAGCATCATCAACTCGCCGGCGAGGCGGTTGATCAGATACTTCTGGTTCGGGAACCACGGGACATCGGTCGACGTCTCCGGAGTCGCGATATCCGGCATCTGCGGCTGGTAGCGAATGGTCAGCGGATACGAGCCGCTCGCGGGGGGCCATACGTACAGGACCGGCGTCGCGTTGGTTTCGAGGCTCATGTCGGTGGCGTACGCCTGCGGGAAGTTGTTGATGCCCGCCTGCTGGACAAGCGCGTCGTATTCCCACAGCTCGACGTTGACCATGACGTACTTCACGCCATTGATCGTGTAGAACACCTCGTTGATGCGGGCACGCAGGTAGTCCGCCGAGAGCGGATAGGGGCCGCTGCCGAGCAGCGTCCCGAGCGTGATCGACGTGTCGGTCTTGCGGATGACGTCGAAGTCGTAAGTCTGGCAGAGGTCGGCAAGGATCGTGTTCAGCAGCTGGCCCGACTGCTCCACGAAGTTCGGGCACTTCGCTATCTGCCGCGCAAGGCTGCAAATCTGGCTCGCATCAAGTCCCATCGCGCTTCAGCTTCGCCTCGCACTCCGCGATCCGCTGCTCGTCCAGGGTGAGCTCGTCCCGGTAGCGGTCGATCGTCGACTGGGCATTGCGCTTGTCGGCTTCCTGCTTCTGGTCCAGCTTGAACGGGCCGCGCTTGGCGCTGGCTTCCCACGCTGCCTGGTGCTGCTCCCCGATTCGCCGGTAGTCCTCGACAAGACGCTCCAGGCGCTTGGTATCATCCGCGAGCTTCTCGCGCCAGCCCTCCAGGCGGAGCTTCAGCCCCTGCCGCTCGACAGAGGCAATGACCTTGTCGAGCGCGGCGTCGATCTCGGACGCGGAAGAGTCGAGCGGGACGTGCAGCTGCGCGACGATGCCGCGCTTTTCGTCGAAAGCGAAGTTGATCGAGAACCCTACGGCGATTGCATCCGGCATCAGACTCTCATGAGGTTGGACGTGTTGACGATCCCGTGCGGCGACACCGTGGGATTGCGCGGCACGTGCTTGATGCGGCTCTTGCCATCGAGTTCGAGCTGGTGCCCGTGCGTCCGGAAAGCCATCTCCGCCATCGACGTGTAGACGCTGCGCGGGACCGTGTACGTGCGCCCGTGGAAGTAGGTCACCCCGTCAATCACGAGACGGTCGGCGAACTCGGCAAGGTCGAGCGTGAAGGTGACCAGTTCCTCCTCGACGCCGCCGGCGCGCCGCGCCTCCTCGAGCGCCTGCTCGCGAAACGCCTTGCGCGCAACCTCGGCCTTCTCCAGCTCGACGGCCTTCGCAACTTCCTCGCGGATCCGGAGCTGCTCCTCGGCGGAAAGGAGGTTGATGTCGGCGATCGGCTGCTTGCGCGGCCGGCCGCGCGCCACGATGGGCGGAGGGGTAGGTGCCATCAGGTCTGTTCCTTCAGGTGTTCGCGCAGCAGGCGCCGCGCCTTGGTGCGCGGGATCACGAATGTGTCCACGGCCCCGCCGCGATCGCCCGCGCCGAGACGAGAATGGGCCACCCGGTCGTGGTGTCGTACATCACATAGTCGCCCGGAAGGCACTTGAGCACTCCGCGGTTGGGGATGTAGAGCAACCCGGTCCGCGCGTAGGCGTCCGGCCATGTCGGGTAGGCCACGTTCTGGTCGTTCTTGATGCCGGCGGCGATCGTCGCCACGTCAGCAACCGTGGCCGTGGGGCTGTATTCCTGCGCCGCGAGCGAAGTGGTGGCGCTGGTGCCGGCGGTGAGAAGGGCCATCTGAACCTCTGAGAAAGGAGGAGCCGGTTGCCCGGCTCCCCGAGTTTTTCCTTGGGAGGAAACTAGCCGTAGGTCGCAGCGAAGGCCGAAGTGCTCTCGATGCGCATGAAGAACGTCGGGTTCTGGAGGATGGTCCCGTAGAAGGTCTTCCAGCCGACGATGCGCAGCTGGTTCATCGGGTCGCTCTTGTCCGCTTCCTTCAGGTAAGTGAACTTGACGTCGTCGAGCATCACCTGCCCGTAGGCGCCGCGGCCGAGAATGAAGGTCGGGTAGACAGTGATCCCGCTCGCCGGGGGCGCCGGAGGCGTCTGCGACAGGCCGGCCGCCGTGATGACGACGGATGTCGCCGCCGCCAGCTGCACCGCCTGCCCCTGCATCGGGCCGGACGTCGGGCCGGACGTCGAGAGGCCGAGCGTGGTCGGCGAGGTCGTGGTGCCGATATAGACGTTATAGGTGTAGCCGGTGACGTTCGGCGTGGTGACGGTGATCGAGCCATTCGGGCCGGTGACCGACTGTGCGCCGGACACGGCGTAGATCTGGCTCTCGTACTGGTTCTGCGTGTCGGAGCCGGTGACGATGACGTAGTAGGTGCCCGTCGCCAGGGAGCCGGCGGTGCCGACCGCGAAGGCCAGCGAGTTGGCCGAATTGGTGAACCCCGTGAAGGTCGGCACCATGTTCGACGCGCAGAACCGGATGCCGCCCCACTCGCCGAGCTCGTAGTTGTACAGGCGGTTGATGTCGCTATACGACCACGCCGTGACCACCGTCGAGTTCTCGCGCATGTCCTGCGCGACCAGCGGGTGGATCAGCGAGACGTAGTGCGGCATCTTGCGCGGGTCGCTCGATGCCTGCGCGCCGCCGGCGTCGGCGTCGAGCTTGGCGTCGGTCACCTCGTCGCCCGAGTAGCGCGGGGCACCGTTGGTGAACAGCGCGCCGTAGGCCCGGTTGATCTCGTGCGGGTTGAGAACGTCACCGGCGACGAGCGATGCGCGGGCGCCGCGGGTATTGACGTAGTTGACCTGCGTGCCGGCCAGGAGCGAGTTGAAGGTGTTGCGCTCGAGCGTCTCCGAAACCTGGAGGGCCGTGAGCTCCATCGCCTTCTTGAAGAGGGGGTGCTTGATGGTCAGCTCGGCGACGTCGGTGATGGTCACCTTGTCGCCCCACTGCTGCGCCGTCGCCGAGACCTGGGAGATGGTCATCGTCTGGCCGATCGGCGGGACACCTTCCGAGATCGGCGCGAAGGGAAGCGGGATACGGTTGAACCGAGTCGCCGTGTAGGTCGTGCCGCGACCCTTGGGGAGACTGAGCGGATCACCGAACTGGTAAGCGACCAGCTGCTTGCGCGCAAGCGGGAGGGTCTCGTCGGCGATGTAGGCTTCAATGTCCGCAGAGAACTGCGAAGCGACGTTTGTAGGCATCCCTGTCTCCTTTGGTCGGCAGGGCTACGCGCCCCGCCTCAAATCTGCATTCCCTCGAGCCGCTTGGCCGGCGTGTCTGCCGACCGGCGCCGCGACGTCGAAACATCCGTCCTGCCCGTCGCCGCCGAAACCTGCTGGCGCCGGATATTCTCCTTGCCGCGAGCGGCCTGCCGGGCAGTCTCCGGGCCGCGCCCGCTGAGAACCGATTCCCCGACCAGCCACTTCAGGAGCTCTGCGCGAGGAACCACCGTGCCCTGCCGCAGGAACTCCACCCGCTTCGCCTCGACCTGGTCGGCCCACTTGCCCCAGAGGGGATCGACCGCGGCCTTGGCCTGGAACGCTGCCTTGTCCGCCTGGTCCTCCATCCGGAACGTCACGGCAGCGATCTCGCGCCGGTGGCTGTTCAGGGCTTCGTTGACCCGGTACTCGCTCCGCTCCTCCGGGGTCATGAGCGCCAGGCGCTCAGCCTTCTGCGATTCCGTCTCCGCCTGCGTCCGCGCCCGGATCTCGGACAGCTCGCGCTCGAACCGATCCGCCCGTTCCCGCTCCGCCGCCCGTGCCCGCGCCTCTTCCTCGGCGCGCTCGCGAAGGGTGCGGATGCGATCGTTTTCGCGACTGCGCCGCGGCTGCTCTTCCTCCGGCTCCTCGACGTCTACTCCGTCGTCAGCTTCCGCTTCGACAGGCTCGACGTCATCGGCTTCCGGCTCGTCGACTTCGCCGGCAGGATCATCCATGATCGCGTCGGGTTCGTCAGTCAGGTCATCTTCAAAATCGGTGTTCGACACTGCACTCTCCATGGTGGCTTACGGTCACCGGTCGATAGCGACTTACGGCCGCAACTCGAAAACACCTTAACCTATCCCACCAAGTCGCAGATAAGTCAACCGGTTCAGGGGTTCCTGATCTGCGCCCACACCAGGCCGGCGAGTCCAAGCAACGCCGCCCCCAGTAAAACGATCACTCCTTGGCGTTTAATCGCCTCCGCGCTTTCCCGCCACGTGCGGATGAACGCGAGATCTTTCTGCACGGCGATCGGGTCGTCGGTATCGAGCCCGAGCGTCATAAACAGCTCGTGTAGAGCTTCACGCGCGCCGGCCTTGGCAATCTCGTGCACCTCCTCCGGAAGCATCCCGCACCCCTCAGACGGACGACTTGGTTACCGACTTCGTGTACCACGTCCGGAGAACCCACGTGACGATCGGCCCCACTGCCCCGATGATCGTGAGGATACCGACGCGCACGTCTTCGGGCATGTTGATGCCGAACGTCGCGAGCAGCACCGACACAAGCGTCACCGCCTGCGTGACGTTGATCTTGGATACCCACGCGCTCTTGATCGGGACAACGCTTTCAGGAACAGCCATTTGGTAATCCCCTATGCAAACAACCGCCGCTATGACCCTATGCTGGATAGGCTTTCCAATCAAGCTGCACGTGGCCCCAGTCCTTCCACGTCCAGTCGCCGCCCCACTCGATGGTGACGCCGATCTCCCTTGCGGCCTTCTTGAAGGCACCGCCGATCGTCCGGTACTTCGAAATCGTGTTCCAGTCGATGTCGCCGGAGGGGTAGAGCGCGGCGAAGTCGATCGCGTGCCCGGTGAGATGTCGCGAACGCATCGTCTTCGACACGCCCTTCTTCACGTTGGCGCGCTGCTCCGCGACGGTGCGCAGGCCGTCGACAACACGGAAGTCCTCGGTGGACAGCGCGAGGGCGCGATCCGCCAGGCGCCGGAGATCCAGATGAATGCCCTTGAGGTTGTAGAGTGACGTCTTGCCGAACTTGAAACTCATGGGCACATCCCCTCGTAAGTGGCGTTGCTGATCGTCCCGGTCTCAGCGATCACCGAGTTGCCGGTCGCGGCATGATCCATCACGTTGTTGGTCACAATTACCGACTTGCCCGAGCCGCCTTCGGTGTGGATGTTGCCGTGACCATCTGAGTAATCGGCATCTCCATCGAAGCGCATCCCTGAAATCACAGTGTTGTCACCGGACGTGCGAACGCCGATGCCCCAAAACGAATTGGTTCCTGAAAACCAACCAGGATGTTGTACAAGTCCTTTAGGGCTTGTGCAGGTCGGGTAAGTGCCTGAAACTGTAATGTTTGGGTTATTCTCATTGATAGTAATTGCGACAGGTAGATCATTTGCTGTGTTGTAGTAGTTGTAGATGATCGTCGGGTTGGTAATTGCGCCGCCCGCAAGCATCGATGGGTTTGGTGGGTGAATATTTGAGTTGATATCCATTAGCGGTGAAAACGGGGAAATTCCCGGAGAATCTTTATCCTGTTCGAATACCAAGTACGCGTCTTCGATTAACCAACCTCCTCCGGAACTGTTCATTGCTAGGGACGCATTACGCCCAACGGGCCGGATCAATTGTCCGCCATCGTTGCGGAACAGTTCAAAACCATTGATGCTCCAATCGCTGTCGACTTCTCCGTCAACGATCGAGCCGCCAGTGCTGTCCGCCTGGGTAATTTTCCAGTTTCCGATGTAGAGCGGCGACCGGTAGGTCACGCGCGCATAGGGACGGATGAAATTCGTTTCATAGCAAAAGGAACACCCGACCGCACTGCCTATTGAATTTTCGGCACCACTGTCGACCACGAGTCCATACGCATTGATACCTAGCGTTATACCAGCAGGATACACTCGGCCTTGCGTGCCGTTTGTCGTCCAGTCTAGGCCGAACTTTTCCAAGCCACCATTATTGCGAATATAAACATCCTGCACCGTGGCGTAGTCAACAATATACGGTGTAAGCGTTATTCCCGGTGAACCATCCGGCGCATAGAACGTGTAAATCGGGGTATCCTTGTCCAGCCCCGCGCCAACAATCTTAGGGCCGTCATTCAGGCTGGTCCCGTCTCTCAAATATAAAGCAAATCCTCCGGCGATGACTGTGTTTTCTGGAAATTGGTATGTTCCAATAGGGAATATCGCAGAATTGGATACATTGTCCGCAAATATCGCAGCCATGGTTGCGGAGCTGTCGTAGTATACCCCTGCATTGGTCGCCGTGGCGCTGGCAGTCGCGTCAAGCGTCAACACACTGCCCGCGACCCCCGTGATTGTCGCCGCCAGGGCGCGCGGCACTTTTGTATTGGTGAAATACAAATTCGATGCCCACGGATACCACGCGCTGCCATCATTGGAACACTGACGAACCTTGTTGCTATCCTCCAGGTAAGCGAACGATAGCGCCGTGCACGGGACCGCCGCATCCATCGCGGCATCGTTGGCGTAATGCGCCGCAGGCCATGTGCCGCCAACGCCGACCGTGGCGAGCGCGCATGCGCCGGCCTCAGTGCCGCACTCGACGATGATGTCATCACCGACCGCGAACCCGCTTGCGTCGGCAACCGTCAGCTCATCACTGCCGCTAGTGATAGAACCAGTCGTCTCGACCGACTTGATCCCGAAGTCGCGCATGTCGTACAGCGCCACGGTCGGATTCGAGTAGATCGGTGTCAGTGGTAACCAGTGAACCGACGTGTCGCGGAAGCCGTAGCCTGGAACGTTAGAAAGCGCCACCGCCCCTGCCGACATCGGCCAACGGATATCCGGCTCGGAGCGCCAGAACTCGACACCATTAAACTCGGCGTAGCACTCCCACCCCGCGCACCCGAACGTGAACGTGTCGCCAGCCGTGTCCGTCTTGCTGTAGCCGGCAACCGTGCCGACTAGATTGAGGTTTGTGTACAAGTCTGAAGTGCTTGCTGCATTTGGACAGGCGCTAACCTGAGAACCCCCGGGATTAATGCCGGTAGCAACTCCGACCCCCAAAGCTCCATTCGCAGTGTCACCATTATGTACGAAATAGATCGCTGTCGTGCCAGACCACCGCGCCAGAACGCATCCATTCCGCGCCCAGGTCGTGACCTCGAAATCACGCCATTGGCCGACCGTCGTCGCGATCGGATACTTGGAATCGGTCGGATAGAGGTACCGGATGTTTGTGGTGGGGGTAGTCCACTGGTTGTCGTTCGCCGCCGTGTCCGCCGGGTTGGTCCAGCCCGTGTAGGCGTTGACCCCAACCGCGCCGACCGACGTCGAGGACACTGGCAGCGTGACATCGTTCGGAATGCCGCCCTCGGGGGTGCCAAGCATGATACCGGCCTGCACCGGCCCCGATAGTCCGACAACAAGAAACGCAACAACAACTCTCATGGCGAATAATTTAGCCATGTATCAATATCCGTTCTCTCTTGCGATGTTGGAGCGCGGTTCATAAGAATGACTCGCTGGAATGTTCCACCATAATTGGAGAGAGCCCCGTCATAACTAGAGCACAGTCCCAAGCCGCCCGTCGCCGCGAGCGTTCCCGTCGATGCCACTGGAGTCTGCGCAGAATTATTAATGTAAAAAATATTATCGGCACCGTCGAATACAGTCCCTAGTCGATATGCTGTATCCACTGCGTACGTAAATGGTGGAACTGCACTCTTTCCCCCTGCGCGGTAAGAGGCCCATTTGATAAAAGGCGATGGCAAGTAGTCTATTAACACTGCCGAAGTCGTTGCTCCATAATCGCTACTGTCTCCATTACCCTGGAACGAGAATCGACCGTCGGTATCTCCGCTCGCCGCTCCGGTCGCCGACAGGAAGAATGCAAACGCGGATACCCCCATCGCGACAGCCGTGCTGCTTGTGCCAAGCCAATCATCTGTCCCATCACAGGTGATTCCGGGCTCCGAGCCGGGAAACCCGGTAGCCGAGTACGTCGGTTTGTTGCCTGCCGACGATTGTGTGACGTGGTAGCCGTTGCCAGATAGATCATCGAGCTGGCTGACTGCGCCACCGCTCTCGTGTACGGTTGAAGCGTTGGTCACATCGTAACAGGCAACCAGCGCCGATCCCAGGTCCGTGCATGTCCACGCCGCTGGTGCGCCCCCAGCACTCGGCCCGGCCCCGGTCAGCGACAGTTGCGTCGCCCCGACCGGCAGCGCCGCGAGCAGCCCCGCGAGGATGAATATCAGCCGGCGCATGGGTTAGTACTTCGTGTAGTAGAGGATGCCCGACACCTGCACGGCACCCGACAATTCGATGCAGAATGCATCGCCAGCACCGCCTGACAGCCCCGTGTAGAACGGGGCCCTCGATACTAGCCCCGAGTTCGCCACCAGCGGCATCGCGCCCGTCTCGTCAAACTCGTTCGTCGCGCACGCCGTCCCGGTCCCGGTAATGAACTGGACGCTCACCGTTCCGCCCGCGATCAGTTCATATCCGCAGACGTAGACCGTCTCGCCCGATGTCAACGCCACCAGCTCGACGTTCCCCGATGACGCCGTGTCGATCTTCACGCTGCTGTTGCAGGATATCAGGCTCGTCAGCGCGCCCGTTCCCGCCGCCAGTCCGCCGTCGCTCGTCGCGCCCATCGCCGCGCCAGTCGCCGGCGTGGCCGAACCGAATGTGCCAGTGCCACCCAGCGACGCGATCAGCGCCGTGATCCGCTCGGCAATCCGCGACAGCTTCGCATTGAGGTTACACGATCCGGTGTCGGTCGCGCAGGTGCTTGAGCCGAGCGCGCCGATGTCAGTCGCCACTGTCGCATCCGCAGTCGGCAGCGTCGTCGTCACCGCGTTCCCGCCGACCTCGGTGATGTTCACATCGCCTCCGCCGGTCCCGCCGCTCACGTCGATCGAGCCATCCGCATTCGGCGTGATGCAGAAACTCTGCGACGCCGAGCCCGATGGTCCGCAGATCGTCGACGGCGGGGCCGCCGCGGCCGTCAGAGCCCACCCTGCCGCAATCGCGGCGACGAACATTCCGACCAATGTTTTCATATCCGCCCCTGCACGCCCCTGCGGCGTTCTTCCTCTGCCCAGACATCTTCCAGCGTCACGGTCGATTTCTCGGCGACGCCGGGTGCTTCAACGATGATCCTACGCTCCGGCTCGACTTTCGGCAATTCCCTGGTCCACGGCCGCGACATGCACCCGTACCGCACCGCATCCGCCGCGTGATCCTCCATCCGCGTGTCCAGGTCCTCCGCGTTCTTCTCGTCGTGCTGCAACACCGGGATCGTCCTGATCGCGTGCTCGCACACGTCGAAAAACACCAGCATCGGGTTCCCCGCCGCATCCCCGACCAGCCGACGCCGGACCTGGTCCCAGCCGTTCACCGCCCCCTGCGCCCGAGACCGCCTGTTGTCCGCCTGCCGCTGCACAACACCAGCCCTCGCCATCTGCTCGGCGATCGACGGGCCGCGGCTTGCATCCCAGCACGACGGATCGAGCACGCCGTACGCGATCGCCTTCAACGCCGGGTCGTCATACCCATCCAGATCGCGCCGCTCCTTCGCCGCCTCCTCCCGCTCCAGCATCCCTTTCGCGATCCGCTCG
>OFSE01000051.1_pt1 | contig 40777 bp, 29 predicted proteins | sample 1543261 | NCBI WGS metagenome assembly OFSE01 (sample SAMN07774225, study PRJEB24372) | wastewater metagenome | isolation source: Exp Tend VB 50WW | collected 2016-02 | reverse complement strand
CATAGATAACTGGATTCATTAGGTAAAAGGTATTGGTTGTATCATTTTTGATACGTTCTTTAATCATATCTATTAATGATCTATTTAAATCTTTGGTATTCTCTATGGTTATAGATTTAGCCGGTATAACTAGTAAAACCACCTTCTTCAGTATTATTTTATAATCAAGTGGAAACTCCTTAGAACTAAATCTTTTTGTTGGTTTAAGCTCCGTTTGCTTTGCAACTTCTTGTGTATCTACATGCTCTTTCTTGGCTTTAGCCATGTCTTCTCCTTTTATAATATATGATGGTGGTCTAATGCTTGGCACTGCTATCAGTTGAAATTGGTGCTTATTCGATTATCGGTCCTGATGTACAAATCGGTGCGGGTACTAAAATTGGCCCGCATGTCGTGATCGAAGGTCACACCACAATTGGTCAAGACAATACCTTTTATCAATTTTCTTCTATCGGTGCTGCGCCACAAGATAAAAAATATGCGGGTGAACCAACCCAATTAGTGATTGGTGACCGCAATGTGGTGCGTGAATTTTGTACTTTTAATCTTGGCACGGTGCAAGATCAAGGCGTAACACGTCTGGGTAACGATAACTGGATTATGGCGTATGTGCATATCGCGCATGATTGCCAAGTGGGAAACCATACCATTTTTGCTAACAATGCAGCACTCGCCGGGCATGTTCATATTGGCGATTGGGTGATCATGGGCGGTTTTTCCAATACGCACCAGTTTTGCCATATCGGCGCACATGCGATGGTTGGCATGAGCACCAGCTTAACGCAAGATGTACCGCCGTTTTTGCTGCTCAATGGTAATCCAGCCGCTGCACACGGCATCAACATCGAAGGTCTGAAACGTCGTGGTTTTAGTCGTGAGCAAATTAGCGCGATTCGGCAAGCTTACAAATTCATTTACAAATCCAGCCTGACGCTGGAGCAAGCTAAAAGTGCGCTGGATGAATACATTTTGAGTCTGGCCACGGCGGAAGCCGAGCACGTGATCGCCATGCGCCAATTTTTAGATACCACTACGCGCGGCATTTTGCGCTAGTTGGCAATGTCGGCCCTCTCTTTTCTGCGCCAGAACCTGTGAGCAAGCCAACTATTATCGCTATGGTGGCCGGAGAAACTTCCGGTGATTTATTGGCGGGGCGCTTATTATCTGGCTTGCGGCCGCAATTACCAGATGCTTTGATGCATGGCATTGGTGGCGCGCAAATGCAGCAATATGGCTTTGTCAGCGATTGGCCGATGGAAAAATTATCGGTGCGCGGTTTGTTTGAAGTGCTATTGCATTACCGTGAATTGTCTGGCATTCGGCGTCAATTGTGCCATCAGCTTTTAGATGAAAAACCAGATGTTTTCATCGGTGTTGATGCACCTGATTTTAATCTCGATCTAGAAATCTGTTTAAAGCAGGCCGGTATTTCGACCATGCATTACATCAGTCCATCGATTTGGGCTTGGCGTGGCGGGCGCATCAAAAAAATTGCCGAAGCCGTATCGCAAATGCTGGTGATTTTTCCGTTCGAGGAAGCCTTGTATCGGCAAGCCGGTATTCCTGCAACCTATGTTGGCCATCCGTTAGCGCAAGTCATTCCGTTGGAAATTGACATGGCTGCTGCCAGAGCCGAATTGGGGCTAGAGCAAGATGCCACAATAGTGAGTATCTTGCCGGGCAGCCGAATGTCAGAGATTAAATACAATACAGAGGCCTTTATTGGCGCTGCGAAAATTCTGTGCGAACGTGACCCGCATTTGCAAATTTTGGTGCCAATGGTAGGTACCAAGCAACGTGCGTATTACATCAAGCTGGTGGTTGCGGCGCGCCTAGAAGGTGTGCCAGTGCTGTTAATGGAAGGCAAATCCCATCTGGCGATTGCGGCCGCCAATGCAGTGTTAGTGGCATCTGGCACGGCAACATTGGAAGTGGCCTTGTTTAAAAAGCCGATGGTGATTGCGTATAAAATGAATCCAGCATCGTGGCAGATATTGAAACACATGAGTTATCAGCCTTGGGTGGGTTTGCCGAATATTTTATCGAAAGAATTTGTTGTTCCAGAATTCTTACAATCGGCGGCCACGCCAGAAGCCTTGGCACAAGCGATTTGGGCACAACTACACGATGAGAGTTTGCAGCAGCGTTTAAAACAGCGCTTTACTGACATGCATCACAGTTTGCTGCGTGACACGGCTCAAATTTCTGCGCAGGCGGTGCTCGATTTGATCGCAAAAAAATAGCTACCTGGACAAATTACGGCGTTTCATTTTTTTTACTGTTTTTTCATGTACATCGATTCTCATTGTCACATCAATTTCCCCGAATTAGCCAATCGCATGCCTGAGCTAATACAGCGCATGGCAGATAATGGTGTCACGCATGCGCTTTGCGTGTCGGTTGATCTGCCAGATTTTCCGCAAGTCTTGGCGGTGGCCGAAGCTTACCCGCACATTTATGCGTCGGTCGGGGTGCATCCAGACTATGAAGACACTGAAGAACCTACTGCCGAACAACTGGTGCAGTTAGCGCAGCATCCAAAGATCATCGCTATTGGCGAAACCGGTCTGGATTATTTTCGCTTGAAAGGTGATTTAAGTTGGCAGCGTGAACGATTTCGTCAACATATCCGAGCATCAGTGATGTGTGGCAAGCCTTTGATCATTCACACCAGAGCCGCGGCGGAAGATACGATTAAAATTTTGCAGGAAGAGGGTGCAGGTATCGCACAGGGTGGCGCAGCCGGGGTGATGCATTGTTTTACTGAATCTTTGGAGGTTGCACTGGCTGCGATTGATTTGGGATTTTATATTTCGTTTTCTGGCATTCTTACTTTTAAAAGCGCAAAAGATTTGCAGGCGGTGGCTAAAGCGATACCACTTGAGCGCATCTTGATTGAAACCGATTCACCGTATTTAGCACCAGCGCCACACCGTGGTAAAACTAACGAGCCAGCGTTCGTTAAACATGTGGGCGATTTTTTGGCAGATTTGAAAGGTATTTCCAGTGCTGAGGTGCAGCGGGTTACTTCGCGCAATTTTTTCGATTTATTTAAATTGCCGATTGCGGATTAAAAGGACGGTATGAGATTTAAATCAATATTTCCTGCTGGTGCTGCTTTCATGATTGGCCTAAGTTTGTTGCTGGCAAATCTGGCTTGGGCTGATGTGAATGACGATTTTATTTTTTCCGTGAAATTCGATGAAGCCGCCAAAGTAAAAGCTTTACTCGATCAAGGCGTTAATCCGAATTTTGCAGAAGAAGAGCGGGGCGAAACCGCATTGATGATCGCCGTGCGCGAAGAATCCAGAAATGTCTTTGCCGTGTTGCTCAAGCATCCCAAAATTCAGCTTGAAGCGACCGCTAATAATGGCGACACTGCATTGATGCTGGCAAGTTATCTCGGCGATATACAAGCCGTTACAAAATTGCTGGAAGCCGGTGCCAAGGTCAATCGTGCAGGTTGGTCGGCCTTGCACTATGCCGCTGCGGCGGGCGATGTAACCGTGATTGAATCCTTATTGGCACATCAAGCTGATATTAATGCTGCCTCACCCAATAAAACCACGCCGCTGATGATGGCGGTACGCGCTGGCAAAAATAGTGCTGTTAAGCTGTTGATAGCGCGCGGAGCTGATCTGCGCATCAAGAATGACAACGGCATGAATGCCTACGATTTTGCGGTGTATTACGAGCAAAGTACACTCGCCAAAGAGTTAGCCGCACGCTTGGCAGAGTTACGGCATTGAGTCGGCATTGAATCTTCATTGCGTAATAAAGGCGAGCCCGCCTGGGTCGCTTGGTTAAAAAAATAAGCGGATAAATAAGCCAACAAATTTAGCTACAACATCTGGCCGACCGATTGCCTGATAAAACCTCGTTGTGCTAAAGTACGCACTTCTTCATTTTGGAGCACAGTCTGTGGACAGTTATAGTAGTCGATCCCATTTCGACCACATTCTGGCAACGTAGAAGCATTCTCTTGCTGCTACCTTGCCAAAAAAATTGGCGGGTAGTGGTGTCAATCGTTAAGCGTGATAAATACATTCCAATGTATTTAGAACATCCTCTTAACGCACTTTTCACATCATTTACCTGATTGTTTATTGTGTATTGATTGCGCACGGTTTCATTGATTGGAATCATGCAAAGCGAGCCACAAATCATTTGATCTCAATACCTGTGCTTACATGGTGTTGAATCGAGGGGGTAATTTGTATCTGTTTCATTGTCATCAAAATCAATGGTTTTCGCATCATTTGATTGGCAACTTAAGCTACGTGTTTTACGGCTTCGGGAGGCAGCATGTTTGAATTATTTGATCTGCCTAAACATGATGGCCTAGCAAAAATTTCTAGCCCTAATCGTTGGGACTGGATTTTGCTACCTTTGGTACTTGCTTTGCTCACTTTGCTGGGGTTCGCTGCGATGCAGATGAGTCACCCATTTTCGGTCGGTGAAACTTTGCAGATTTCGTTGGATCCTACATACCTGCCGTATTATCTGCTGCGCACCATCTTGCGTATGTTTACGGCCTTGGGTTTTTCGCTTTTGTTTAGTTTATTGTTTGCTGCTATCGCGGTGAAGTATGCGAGCGCAGAAAAGATCATGATTCCGGCTTTGGATATTTTGCAGTCGGTGCCAATTTTGGGCTTTCAGGCGATTGCGATTGCACCTTTTATCGCTTTATTTCCCGGTAATTTACTCGGTGTAGAGTGTGCGGCGATTTTTGCGATCTTCACCTCACAGGCATGGAATATGGCGTTTAGCTTGTATCAATCGATGCGTACTGTGCCGCCGGAATTGAAAGAAGCCTCGCGCATTTTTCGGCTATCAAGCTGGCAGCGTTTTTGGCGCTTGGAGTTGCCATTTGCCATGCCCGGTCTGTTATGGAACATGATGATGTCGATGTCTGGTGGCTGGTTTTTTCTGGTGGCGGCGGAAGCGATTTCAGTGGCGGGGCAAGACATCAAACTACCGGGTATCGGTTCTTACATTGCGGTGGCGATTGAAGCCAAAAATGGTGTCGCTATTGCGTGGGCAATTGGCGCGATGTTGACTGGGATTATTCTTTACGATCAATTATTTTTTCGCCCTTTGCTGGCATGGGCAGACAAATTCCGTTTTGAAGAATCGCAAGGCGAAACGGCGCAGCAATCTTGGCTGCTCGATTGGCTGCGTAGCAGTAATTGGTTTCGCGCTTGGTCTGAGCAATTCTGGCACTGGTTGAGTCGCGCTTTAAGCTGGTTTAGTCTGCCGTATGACGGTACTTCAGCGCAGGCTGCGGTAAAGGTGCGCAGCCCCTTGTGGGCGCGCGCGTGGGATGCGCTGATTGTGCTGGCCGCACTGGCGGCGGTGTATCGGTTGGTGAGCTTTGTACACAGCGACGTTGGTGGAGGCGAAGTTTTACACGTGGTGGGCTTGGGTTTGATTACCTTGGTTCGTGTCATGCTTTTGATTGGATTAGCTTCGTTGGTGTGGGTGCCGATTGCCGTGTGGATAGGATTGCGCCCAGCGTATTCACAGCGGGTGCAAGGCGTGGCGCAATTTTTAGCTGCCTTCCCGGTCAACTTGATGTTTCCGCTGGTGGTTTTTGTCATGCTGTATTTCAATTTAACGCCGAATATCTGGCTTAGCCCCTTAATGGTATTTGGTACGCAGTGGTACATTTTATTTAATGTGGTGGCGGGAGCGGCAACCATTCCAAATGAATTACGTCTGGCTGCTGACAATCTGGGCTTAAAGGGCTGGCTGAAATGGAAGCGTGTGTATTTACCGGCGATTTTTCCCAGTTATATCACAGGGGCAATTACCGCCAGTGGCGGCTCTTGGAATGCCAGCATCGTTGCCGAATATGTGACGTGGGGTAAGACAACTTTGGTGGCCGACGGTATTGGTAGCTACATCAAACAAATGACTGAGGCGGGGGACTTTCATCGGATTGCACTCGGTATTTCGGTAATGTGCATTTTTGTGATGTTGTTAAACCGGTTTTTCTGGCGGCGCTTATATTCGATTGCCGAGGATGTACTGAGCTAAGTCAATAAATTATTCAACGCTGAGTAAAACTTAAAATGAAGTTGAAAAAGCGAAGTTAAGAAAGCGCAGTTAAGAAAGCGAAGTTGAGAAAATAAAGAAGGCATCATCATGAATGAACATTTGATCGATCTAAAGCAAGTCGCCAAATCTTTTAAAGCCGCAGACGGCAAGGCGCGTCTGGTGCTGGATAAGCTCGATTTCCAGCTCAAGGAAGGTGAAATCGTCGCACTGCTTGGCAAATCAGGTTCTGGCAAATCGACACTATTACGCATCATGGCGGGCTTGATTCCGGCTGATACCGGTACCTTGCAGTATCGCGATAAAAATATTTTTGGACCAGTCGCTGGCATTGCGATGGTGTTTCAATCATTTGCTTTGTTCCCTTGGCTGACGGTACAACAAAACGTTGAATTAGGGTTGGAAGCGCAAGGCATTCCAGCCGATCAGCGCAGCCAGCGTGCGGATGCGGTGTTGGAGTTGATCGGCTTGGCCGGTTTTGGTGGCGCGTTGCCACGTGAGCTGTCTGGTGGGATGAAGCAACGGGTCGGCATCGCGCGTGCGCTGGTCACTAATCCTGATGTGCTGCTAATGGATGAAGCGTTTTCAGCACTGGATGTGTTAACGGGCGAAACCTTACGCAATGACATGCTCGAATTGTGGGACGATAAACGCATTCCAACCAAAGGCATTTTAATCGTCTCACACAACATCGAAGAAGCGGTGATGATGGCCGATCGCATCATTATTTTATCGAGCGACCCGGGTCGTATCCGCTGCGAAATCAATATTGATCTGCCGCGCCCGCGCGATGTTGATTCAGCCGAAGTGCGCGCCTTGATTGATGAAGTGTACGGCCTGATGACCATGCGCCCAGTTCAGGAAGAAGTCAGCGCCAGCGAAATGCATACCAAACATCTCGGTTACCGTTTGCCAGACACCGATGTCAGTCGGATTGAAGGCGTGCTTGATTTATTGGCAGATTCACCGTTCAACGGTCGCGCCGATTTGCCGCAAATGGCAGAAGAGGCAGAGCTGTCAGACGAAGAATTATTCCCCACCTATGAGGCACTTGGCCTGCTTGGTTTGGCCGTGATCGAAAAGGGTGACATCTTGCTCACCCCATTGGGAAAACACTATATCGATGGCGATCAAACTTTGCGCCAACAAATTTTCGGACAACAATTGCTGACCCACGTGCCATTGGCTGCACATATTCGGCGCAATCTGGAGAATGAAGTGTCCGGTAGTTTGCCGGAGCAATCATTCTTGAAATTATTGGCCGAATTCATGGAGGAAGATGAAGCCAAGCGGGTGTTGGAAATCGCCATCGAATGGGGGCGCTATGGTGAAGCCTATGAATACGATTACCACACCGGTCGCCTGACTCTGCCAGAAGTTGATGAGGTTTAAGTTTGCCACGCTGGCACTGAATTTGCGCTAGTAGTTAATAGACTTCAATATACTGGCTATAGTATTTTAAAATTCGCTTATTAAATATGCGGGAATTGCACTAAAAATCAATATACTCCCTATATTTCGTATATTAAGGAATTTATCGATGACTGCTTTTAATCAGTGCACGCTCTAACAGGGCAAATAGCGCCTGCGTTAACAGCGCTAAGGCGGCCGCAGGTAATGCGCCTGCCAATAACATCTGGTGATCATTCAAGGCTAAACCAATCGAGATGCGTTCGCCATAACCACCTGCGCCAATAAAGGCGGCAATCGTTGCAGTACCCACACTCACCACGGCGGCGGTTTTGATGCCCGCCAAAATCACTGGTAACGCCAGCGGCAAATCAATATACAAAAGCCGATCACGCCGGGTCAGGCCCAAAGCCAGCGCCGCCATGCGCAAACCGGGCGGTACTTGCAAAATACCTATGCAGGTATTGCTCACAATCGGCAGCAGTGCGTAAAGCGACAAGGCAATCAAAGCGGGCGTGGTGCCGATCATGCCCAGTAAAGGAATCAATATCGCCAGTAAGGCTAACGAAGGAATCGTTTGCAATACCCCCACCGCCGCCATCACCGCTAGCCGCAAGCGTGGCACAAATGCCGCTAAAATACCCAAAGGAATGCCCACGCCACTGGCGACCAAAATCGCAATCAGAACCAGAGATAAATGTTGATAAGTGAGGCGCAAAAAATTTGGTCCAAACAGTTTATGCATGAAGCTGTCTGGCGGCGCTGACTTGGCAAGTGAGGGCTGTACAAATTGCTGCGCTACGTTGGCGAAAGATTGACCATCTAACTCCACTGCCGCGTTCATCGCAATCATGCGCTGATTATCGATCTTGCCTTCCAGTTTCTGAATCGCCGCCCAAGCTTGCGGGAAACGTGTTGGTAGATCGAGTCGATACAGCAGCACCGCGTCGTAATGCGGGAAATAATGCGCATCGTCTTGCAGCACACGCAAACCTAATTGGCTGATTTTTGCATCGGTCGAATAAATATCAATCACATCCACCTGCTTGGCGGTGAGTGCCTCATACGCAATGCCATGATCCAAACCAGTTGCTTGTTGTGGCAAATGATAGCGCGTGACCAAACCGGGCCAACCATCGGCGCGCCCTAAAAATTCGTGTGACAAGCCAAAGCGCAAATCAGGGTGCTTTGCTAGATCGGTCAAGGTTGTTGGTGCATTGGTTTGATCACCGCCACGCATGGCAAGTGCATAGGTATTGTTAAAACCCAAGGGCACGGCGATACCAACCCCAAACGGCGCAAGCTCACGGCGCATGTCTTCCAGACTCGCCGCATCGTGTTTCAAAATCTCGGTGTTAATGGTGCCCAGATATTCGGGGTAAATATCGATGCTGCCACTTTTCAAGGCATTAAACACAATCGCCGTATTACCCAAACCTTGCTGATGACGACTAGCTACATAAGGCGCTGCCGTTTGCGTCAGAATTTCACCAAGAATATACGATTCGGTAAAGCGCTTTGAACCGATTTGTAGTTCGGTAGTTGCATAAGCACTGCTAAAGCCAAGGTTAAAAGTCACTAGGCAGAGCAACGATATTAGCTGTTTAACGCTGAAAGCAAAAAGTGCCTGGTTGCGGCGATGGTAGCGGCTTAGAATAAGTAATAAATTTGACAAATTTAATTCCCAAGCTGATATGGTGAATATGCAGATCTTACCGTATTGATGCCGGTAAAGAGCACTTTATTCGAGCGAATATACCCATGCCGTTTAATATGGATTGAAGCCAATAAAATTTAATGAAAAAAAGGAGATCCTAAAAACAAAAAAAGCCTTGTGATTTCTCACAAGGCTTTTCAATTTGGCTCCCCGACCTGGACTCGAACCAGGGACCTGCGGATTAACAGTCCGTCGCTCTACCGACTGAGCTATCAGGGAACAGAGACAAAGATTATATGTATCTTTGCCATGCTTGTCAAAAGCTTTTTGGGCTAAGCATCAATATTTGCGGCGTATTGCGCTACTTAGCCACGGCCATTATTTATAAAACACTGGCGATGGCGTTAACCACGGCGTCAATATTTTTACTATTGATTGCGGCAACGCAAATGCGGCCGGTATCAACGGCGTAAATTGAATGCTCATCGCGCAACTTTTCTACTTGTGCTTTGGTGAGGCCAGAGTAAGAAAACATGCCGCGTTGCTGGTTGATGAAATCAAAATCATGAGCAGGTGCTTTGGCTTTTAATTTGGCGACAAAAGCAGTGCGGGTATCACGAATGCGCAGACGCATCGCCGCTAATTCTTCGTCCCACAATTGGCGTAATTCAGGCGTACTCAAAACAGTAGCAACCACTTGCCCGCCATGCACTGGTGGATTGGAGTAATTAGTGCGGATCACACGTTTTAATTGCGACAGAATTCGGCTCGCTTCCTCTGCGCTAGCAGCGGCAATGCTCAAAGCACCGACGCGTTCGCCGTACAGAGAAAATGATTTTGAGAATGAGTTGGAAACAAACAAGGCGCCATCGGTTTCGGCAAAGCGGCGTACCACCACACCATCGGCGTCAACGCCATCACCAAAACCTTGATACGCCATGTCTAAAAACGGTACTAGGCCGCGTGTGCGCACGGTGGCAATGACTTGGGTCCATTGATCTGCTGTTAAATCGGCGCCAGTCGGGTTGTGGCAGCAGGCGTGTAATACCACGATAGAGCCAGCCGGCATACTGTTGAGGCTGGCTAACATGCCATTAAAATTAACGCCGCGTGTATTGGCATCGTAATAAGTATAGTTATTGACTTGAAAGCCCGCTGATTCAAACAAGGCGCGGTGGTTTTCCCAGCTTGGGTCGCTGATCCAGACTTGCGCGTCAGGCGAGATGCGTTTTAGCAAGTCTGCGCCCAATTTCAAGGCGCCGGTGCCACCAATTGCTTGTGCGGTGACTGCGCGCTTCTCCTTGATAACGGCGCTATCTGCGCCAAACACTAACTCTTGAACCGCCTTGTCGTAAGCGGCCAAACCATCGATTGGCAAATAGGTGCGCGGTGCAAGCTTTTCCAGCATGATGGCTTCAGCTTTTTTGACACATTCCAATAATGGTACTTTGCCATTGTCGTCAGAATACACGCCAACACCTAGATTGACTTTGGCCGGGTTTTTATCGGCGTTAAAGCCTTCAGTCACGCCAAGAATAGGGTCGCGAGGTGCCATTTCGACGGCAGCAAACAAGGAGGGTAGGGCAGAGTGAGTCATCGTGATAATATGAAAAGTGGTCTGCAAAAAAGGGCAAATTCGATTTTGCAGCGAGGTTGGAGAAAAAACCAAAAAATGATTCGACCTATTTTAACAAAGGTAAGCAGACAATGGCTGATTTAGCACAGAATTCAGGCGCGGACGATGAAGGCAAGTTCGTTACTTTTCCCGATTCACCGTATCAATTATGTCAATTATTTGCACCAGCGGGCGATCAGCCGACGGCGATTGCGCAACTGGTGGAAGGTATCAACGATGGCTTATTTTTCCAGACTTTGTTGGGCGTAACTGGGTCTGGTAAGACGTACACCATGGCTAACGTGATCGCTCGTACTGGACGGCCAGCGATTATTTTTGCGCCGAATAAAACATTGGCTGCCCAGTTGTACAGCGAATTCAAAGAATTTTTCCCACGCAATGCGGTGGAATATTTCGTCAGTTACTACGATTACTACCAACCCGAAGCGTATGTGCCGCAGCGTGATCTGTTTATTGAAAAAGATTCCGCCATCAATGAGCACATCGAGCAAATGCGCTTGTCATGTACCAAGTCGTTGATGGAACGACGTGATGTGATTATCGTCGCCACCGTGTCGGCGATTTATGGTATCGGTAATCCGAATGAATATCACAAAATGATTTTAACCTTGCGCAACAAAGACAAGGTAAGCCAGCGTGACGTGATAGCCCGTTTGATTCAAATGCAGTACACGCGTAATGAAATTGATTTTGGCCGTGGCACGTTTCGGGTACGTGGCGATACCATCGACATTTTCCCCGCCGAACACGCAGAACTCGCCGTGCGGGTAGAAATGTTTGATGATGAAATCGAAAACATGCAATTGTTTGATCCGTTAACCGGGCGCGTGCGCCAAAAAATTCCGCGCTTTACGGTGTATCCAAGTTCGCATTACGTTACGCCACGCGAAACCGTGTTGCGGGCGATTGATACGATTAAAGAAGAGTTACGAGAGCGCCAAGAATTTTTCCGTCGTGAAAATAAATTGATCGAAGAACAGCGCATCGAACAACGTACTCGTTTTGATCTGGAAATGATGGCCGAAGTCGGCTTCACCAAAGGCATTGAAAATTATTCGCGGCATTTAAGCGGAGCCAAGGCAGGCGAGCCGCCACCGACCTTGGTCGATTATTTACCGACTGATGCCTTGATGTTTTTGGATGAATCGCACGTACTGACTGGACAGTTGAATGGCATGTATAACGGTGACCGCGCGCGTAAAACCAATCTGGTGGATTACGGTTTCCGCTTGCCTTCGGCGCTCGATAATCGGCCATTGAAATTCGAGGAATTTGAAAGCAAATTACGCCAGACTGTATTTGTATCTGCAACACCCGGCGATTATGAACGCGATCATTCGGATCAAGTAGTTGAGCAAGTGGTACGCCCTACCGGCTTGGTTGATCCAGTGATCGAAGTGCGCCCAGCGCTGACCCAAGTAGATGATTTGATGAATGAAATTACTGATCGCGTGAAAAAGCATGAGCGCGTTTTGGTAACTACTTTAACCAAGCGCATGTCAGAACAACTCACTGAATTTTTAAGCGACAATGGCATCAAGGTACGCTATTTACACAGTGATATCGATACCGTTGAGCGGGTCGAAATTATTCGTGATCTGCGCCTAGGTACCTTTGATGTGTTAGTCGGCATCAATCTCTTGCGCGAAGGCTTGGATATTCCAGAAGTGTCCTTGGTGGCGATTTTAGATGCAGACAAAGAAGGGTTTTTACGTTCCGAGCGCAGTCTGATTCAAACCATCGGCCGCGCTGCGCGTAATTTGAATGGTACGGCGATTTTGTATGCCGACAAAATCACCGATTCGATGAAACGGGCAATTGGCGAAACCGAACGGCGGCGCAACAAGCAATTAAGTTTTAACACGGCAAACAACATCACGCCAATCGGCATCAAGAAAAAGATCAAAGACATCATCGACGGTGTATACAACCAGCAAGAGGCACGTGATGAATTGGCGGTATCGCAAGAGCACGCCAAATACGAAATGATGAGCGAAAAGCAAATCAGCCGCGAAATCAAACGGCTAGAAAAAGCCATGCTCGATCACGCGAAAAATCTAGAGTTTGAAAAAGCCGCACAAGTACGGGATCAACTCGCGCATTTGAAGCAGCAGTTGTTTGGTGCGGGTGGTCGTGATACTAATGTTTCACTGTAGGGGTAAATCGATTGATACAGTCCATGTTCGTGCCGAGTATATTGTGTCTTGTACATATCGGCTAGCAATTCTAGACTTAGGTCGTTTCAAACTTTTAGATGGCGAGCGATGACGGAATTACTACCTTTAATGACCTATTGCCTTGTTATGTCAGGTACCCCTGGGCCGAACAATGTCATGTTGGCTGCGACTGGCGCGAATTTTGGCATGCGTCATGCATTTCCAGCTATTTTGGGGATTCAGGTGGGCGTTTTTGTGCAAACACTGCTGGCTTGTCTCGGGTTAGGTAGTTTGTTTCTGGCCTATCCATTGGCGCAAAAAATTCTTAGTGTGACTGGCGCTTTGTATTTGCTATTTTTAGCATGGAAACTATATGGCATGTCTGCCAGCGAAGCAAAGTCGGTGCAGCCACTATCTTTATCCCAGGCGGCGATATTTCAAGCGCTAAACCCAAAAAGTTGGGTGAAGGCCGTGACCATCGCATCCGTGTTTATGCCGGTTGGTTTGAACGTGATCAGCAGTGCGCTATTGGCGACAGTGATTAGTGCGATGATCGGTACGCCGTGTAGCGTCATGTGGGCTTTGTTTGGTGTGTCGATTCGCGGTTTATTGAAAGATCCATTTAAGCGGCGCGTATTCAATACGATTATGGCGACGATTTTATTGGTATTGGCTCTGCTATTTTTGAAATAGAGCGTCACTATGATAGTTCTTGATCGCACCTCTTCCGTCGCGCTGTCTGACCAGATTGAAAGACAATTGCGTGAAATGGTTGCAAATCGGGCATTGAGCGGCGGCGCAAAATTGATGTCAATCCGGCGTTTAGCAACGCAATTGGCGGTTAGCCCGAATACGGTGGTGGTGGCGTATGACAGGTTGGTCGCGGCGGGCGTTATTACCTCTCATGGTACATCAGGCTTTTTCGTCTGTTCTGGCGCTGATGCGGTGCGCGCTGTTGCTGATGAAGTTGCACTGGAGGCGGGGCAAGAACAAGAAGCAGTTTGGCTATCGCAGCAAGCCAACAATGCGCGGGCCGATATCTTGCTGGCGAGTAGTGGCGCATTACCGCCAACATGGCTACAAGATGCCGTGCCAGCGGTCACTATACAAAAAGCTTTAGCGCATAGTAGTGCTGGTATGGCTTCCCGTTGTCCGCCACAAGGCTTGGCGGAATTACGCGAACAGATTGCGTATTTATTGCGCGGAATTGGTGTCGCAGCAGAAGCAGGGCAGATACTTACTACCTACGGCGGGACACATGCGATTGATTTGATTTGTACCAGTTTTTTGCAGGCTGGTGATACGGTTTTGGTAGAAGATCCTGGATATTTTTTGATGTTTGACCGATTACGGCAGGCCGGTGTGCATATCATCTCAATCCCGCGCCGACCAGACGGTCTCGATTTAGAGCAGTTAGAGGCCGCTTGCCAAGTGCATCGGCCTCGACTGTTGTTTTTCCAAACGGCTTTGCATAGCCCGACGGGCTGGAGCAGTAGTGCCGCCAATTTACACCGTGTACTAATGCTGGCGCAAAAATATCATTTTCTGATCGCTGAAGACGATGTACATGGGCATTTTCAGCAAAGCCCCGCGACCCGCCTAGCATCACTGTCTGGCTTGGAAGGTGTGATTTACTATTCTAGCTTTTGTAAGGCGGTTAGCCCGGCTTTACGCTTGGGGTATATTGCGGCAGCGCCCAGTTTATTAAAAATACTTTTGCGCACCAAGATATATTCAGTCATGACGACGCCAGCGCTGAATGAATACGTGCTGCTTGAAGTATTGAAGACCGGTAATTTACGCAAACACTTGGATCGTTTGCAACGCAAAATCATGGCGGCGCGCAATGTCAGCATACGACAGCTAGGTGAAGCGGGCGTCGTGTTTGAGCAACCGGGTGATGCAGGTATATTTTTGTGGGGCACTATGCCCGAAGGCTTGGATGTAGAGTTATTAGTGCAAGACGCCTATCGCAATAAAATTTTGCTCATGCGTGGTGCTGTATTTTCGGCCAACGATACACCCAATAGGCATATCCGATTTAATGTCGCTGTTTGCCAGCATCCGCGTCTAAGCAGTTTTCTACAAGAGCGCTTACAAATTGGCGCGAACGCTCGCCTACGTTTGGCATATATCAATGATTTCAGCAAAACAGGTTGAAATGATCAGCGCTATAAAACGCTGATCATCTTTATTTTATGTTGTTAGCGCTGACTTCCTCAACCCGCTTTGCAATATGCGCCAAAGCTTCTTGTATCTGATCAATCAAGATCAAACATAAATCCCCTTCCTGCAAGCTGGCTAACGCGGTATCAATCGCGATGAATTCACCGTTGATTTCTTTGATGACTTCGGTGCGTTTCGCGTTTTCTAAACCTTTGCGCAGTAGTGCCACCACTTCACCGTCGGCGCGGCCGCGTTGGCATTGGTCTTGATACAAAATTACTTCATCAAACGCATTACCGAGAATTTCGGTTTGCTGGGTAATGTCTTGATCACGCCGATCACCAGCGCCACTGATGACCACCGAGCGGTGCTTGCCGGGCATGCTGTTGACGGCTTGTACCAGTGCGGTGATGGCATCTGGGTTGTGGCCGTAATCGGCAATTAACGTTGCGCCGCGATAGTTGAATAGATTGAAGCGACCGGGAGCATTATGATTTTCACCGGTGAATGATTTCAGACCAGCGCGAATCGCGTCCCAGTTAACGTTGATTGCCCATGCCGCGGCGACGGATGCCATGACATTTTCTACTTGAAAACCAATCGTGCCATTACGTGTGATGGGGATGTCGGCGAGCGGAACGCGATGGATGATTTTCCCTTCCACCGCGCACAAAGCATTGTCTTCGATGAAGACCACGCGATGCCCTTTGGCGCGGTGCGCAGCCATGATAGGCAGTTGGCTATCGGCGGCAAAAAAGGTGACTGCGCCAATGCAATTTTGCGCCATCGCGGCGACGATGGGGTCGGCTGCATTGAGCACGGCAACGCCATGATCGGCGACGTTTTGCACGATCACGCGTTTTAGCACCGCTAAATCTTCCAGTGTGGTGATGTAGTTCAGGCCAAGGTGATCGCCAGAGCCGATATTGGTGACGACTGCCACCTGGCAACGATCATACGCCAGCCCTTCCCGCAAAACACCGCCACGCGCGGTTTCAAATACTGCTGCATCGACATCGGGGTGCATTAACACATTGCGCGCACTGCGCGGGCCGCTGCAATCGCCGCTATCTATCTGGCGGCCTTCGATATACACGCCATCGGTATTGGTCATGCCGGTGCGCAAACCGCTGGCGCTGAGCAAATGTGCGGTTAAGCGAACGGTGGTGGTTTTGCCATTGGTGCCGGTGACGGCGATGATCGGGATGCGACCATCATCACCATCGGCAAACATGGCACTAATAATCGCTTCGCCGACCGCCCGGCCTTTGCCGAACGAGGGTGTGAGGTGCATCCGCAAACCGGGCGCGGCATTCACTTCGACGATGCCGCCGTTTTGCTCTTCAATCGGTTTTAACACGCTGTCGGCAACCAGATCGACGCCGCAAATATCTAAGCCGATCATTTGCGCGGCGGCTACTGCACGTGCTGCCACTTCAGGATGTACGTCATCAGTCACATCGGTGGCCGAGCCACCAGTGGAGAGATTGGCGTTATTGCGCAAAATCACGCGCTTGCCTTTGGGCGGTACGGTGTCGGCGTCGTAGCCTTGTTTTGCCAGACTGGCCAAGGCGATGTCGTCGAAACGGATTTTGGTGAGCGAGGTCGCGTGACCAGTGCCACGGCGCGGATCTTTGTTAACCTGCTCGACCAGTTCGCGCACGCTGTGGGTGCCATCACCGACCACCTGCGGCGGGTCGCGGCGGGCGGCGGCGATGAGTTTGTTGCCAATCACCAGCAAGCGGAAATCATTGCCCGGTAAATAGCGTTCAACCAAAATGTCGTCACGAAATTCACTGGCGGTTTGGTAGGCAGCGGCCAGTTGCTCACGGCTGGTGATATTGACCGTGACGCCTTTGCCTTGATTACCGTCTTTCGGTTTGACTACCACTGGCAAACCAATCTCGCAGGCGATGCGCCAAGCGTCATCGACATCGGCGGCAGTGCGCCCGAGTGGTACGGGCACACCGGCGGCGTGCAGTAATTCTTTGGTGAGTTGTTTATCTTGGGCGATGGCTTCGGCAATCGCGCTGGTGCCATCCATTTCGGCGGCTTGAATCCGGCGTTGTTTACTGCCCCAGCCAAAGCTGACCAAGCTGCCATTGGTCAGGCGGCGATACGGAATATTGCGCGCTACAGCGGCATTGACGATGGAGCCAGTGGAAGGACCTAAGCGTACATCTTCATCTAACTCGCGCAATTGCGAGAGGGCGGCAGCCAGATCAAAGGATTGATCTTCCAGCGCCGCACGGCAAAGTTGTTCGGCGAGTTCGAGTGCTAAGCGCCCAACGGCTTCTTCAGAATATTCCACTACCACTTGAAAAATGCCCGGTTCGACGGTTTGCGTGGTGCGGCTAAAGGTCACCGGGCAACCGGCTTGCGCTTGCAGGCCAAGCGCGGCCAGTTCCAGCACGTGCGCCATCGGGATGGCGTCATCGTAACCAGTGGCTTGTAGCGGGCCAATTTCGGGGAAGCGGGCGCGCAGCCTGACTTCAAATTCGGGCAAATCGGCAATCGACATGTCGCCACCGTTGCAATTGACAATCGCCTCAATCGCCGTGTGGTGGCTCCAGAGATTGGGGCCGCGCAGTGCCCGTATGCGAGATACTTCCATAGACCTTGATCCTCTTCATTACTTCGATGACTTTTGTCACTTGGCGACAATGCCAAATTAGGGTGAAACTTTATGCAAATTGATTGGGCAAGTTGTTGACTTCGTTCATATCATTCATATACTGCCACTTTTTTAAAATTTTTCTAGCTATCCCCGCACATCTTTAAAGCGTGTTGAAAAATTACTGGGTGTAGTATATTTAATTGATCCTTAGCTGATGATTGCTATTGGCTCCGAGTTAAACGTGCGTAGTCCCGCGCTGATCAGTTCACTGCTGATGCCTAACGCCCAAGCCGCGGCGACGGCGGCCATGATACTTTCTGGCTGGCTGGCTTTGCTGGGCTTTAAGGTCGAGAGTGGGATCGCGCTGATTTCGTCTGAGCCTTCGGCTAACATAATCTGTTGATCCCGCAAGAAGACGACGCGTTCACCTTGTTCCCGATGTTGAACGATGTTGTCGTTGTTGGCATCGAGTCCGTAAAAAATCACACGGCCATCGCACAGCTCGGCCAATTCTGCTACTTGCGGATAGTTTGCATTTAAAACTGCGCAGCCATGCGGCAAAATCACATCAACTTGCGAGCGCATGATCTTGAACATGTGTTCCGCTTGGCTGATGTAAAACTCGCCGAGCTGGTCGGCACCTTCCATATCGGTCACCACGCCAACCACGCATTTGTCATAGGCTAAGCCATCCGTCAAAATCATTTTGGCATTGGTTTCAAACACAGCGGTTTGCAGCGAGCGATTTAATAACAAGTTCTGGCTATCGTTCCAATTTGCGCAATCATTTTTTTGCACCTGACGTTGATCCAGAAACAAACCTTGCTGACAGGCGACGCCAACATATTTGCCGCTCATGGTTACGATATTCGCAATCAGGCGCGCGATCAGGCTAGTGCCTTGGCTGCCAGCTACACCAATAATTGGGATACGCCCATCATTTTGTTCGCCAAATAAATGATGAATGATCGCTGCGCCAATCGGGCGCGGCATGCCAGAGGCGGGCTTTAGGTGGGCGAGTAGGCCGGGGCTAGCATTGACTTCAATAATCGCGCCGCCTTGCTGTTCCAGGGGGCGCGAAATATCATCGGCAACCAGATCGATGCCCGCAATATCCAAGCCCACCACCCGTGCCGCCAAGGTGGCGGCACGGGCTACTTCCGGGTGGATAGTGTCGGTCACATCAAAGGCCACATTGCCATTGGCCTGAATTAACACTTTTTGCCCGGCCAGCGGAATCGAATACGCGGTAAGACCCTGGCGCTCTAATTCCAGAATAATCTCGGCACCATGTTGGGGGGCGATTTGGTTGAGTGGCGAATCTTCGTTGGTACCACGGCGTGGGTCCGTATTGATCTGGCTATCGGTCAGCTCGATGATATTCGAGCTGCCATCGCCGATAACCCATAGCGATTCGCCTTTTGCCGCTGCGACCACATGGCTGCCGACCACCAAAATCCGATGTTCGTTGCCGGTAATAAAACGCTCGACAATCACGCTTTTGCTGTCGCCTTTGCGCGCTGCCAAGTGATAAGCCGCATGCACGTCGGCTTCGCTCATCAAATTCAGCGAAACGCCACGGCCGTGGTTGCCATCGTAAGGTTTTACCACCACCGGCAAACCGATATCCTGCGCTTCGTCCCAGGCTTCTTCCGCACTATGCACCAGGCTGCCTTCGGGTACTGGTACGCCACAGGATTTGAGCAGAGATTTGGTCAGATCCTTATCGCTGGCAATGCCTTCGGCAATCGCGCTGGTGCGGTCGGTTTCTGCAGTCCAGATCCGGCGTTGCGCCGCACCGTGGCCGAGTTGCACCAGATTGCCGGTGTTTAAACGAATCGACGGAATACGTCTGTCAGTCGCTGCATCGACAATGTGCGCGGTGCTGGGGCCCAAGCAGAGGTCATCTACCATCTCTTTTAATTGATCGATTTCACTGGCAAGGTCATATGGCGTATCATTGATGGCTGCCATCAATAAATCACGGCCAATCTGCAAAGCGGCGCGCCCGACCTGTTCTTGCCGTGTACGAAACGCCATTTTGTACACACCGGAGGCTGTGGTGGAACGGGTTTGTCCAAATCCAGTGCGCATGCCCGCCAGGTTTTGCAGTTCCAGCACCACATGCTCCAGAATATGGCCAGCCCACGTGCCTTCCTGCAGGCGCAGTAAAAATCCGCCGACTTCACCGACACCGCAACGATGTTGTGCAAGACCGGGCAATGCAGCCAATAGCCGCTCGTATAAGCCGGAAATTTGATTGGAAGGCGCTTGTTCCAATGCGCCTAGATCCAGCCACGCTTCGATCACCGGGCGATAGGTCCAGATATTCGGGCCGCGCAAATGCGTCACACGTAAGAATTCGATGGGTTTATAAGTTGTGGTCATGGTGAGTGTTTTTATGGCAACGCAATACTAGTGCTGAAACAATGACAGTGATTGAGTAGAGATATTTTTACCGAGCAGATAACTCTAATGATAGTAGGCAATGACAACAAGTTGACTCTGTGCTGAAAGCATTTTTCATCGAAATATTCAGTATTTGGTATTCGGGTGGATGTAGGGCGATGTAGGTGGATCAGCAACATGTAAAAATCTACTCAAGTCACACCGATTTCTCTCTCGAAGAGTCGCTGGCTCACTGGTATACTGAACGATTTGATGTGAACCATAGCACTTCATGTTAATAAATTTAGGGAAGTTCTGATTAGCTTACTGCGCGACCAAATTTTGAATCTGCGATGCTCGCTGTACTTAATCAGAGCTTCCTTAGATGTTTTTTTATTCGGTATGCTGGGCAGCATTTCTTCAATCAAGCTGAAACAACTGAGAATGCCAACCCCAATTTCGATAGAATACCGTAATTTGTAAGCGTGGTGAGAGCCGACAAGTCGTTTCAATCTGAATTTTCTTTCTTTTATCTTGATCTTGATGTAGTCCAATCTGTGCGGCTAAACGTTGCTGTCTGGCTGGTGTCGCTCATAACAATTCGGTCAGCTTCAATAAACTGAACAAAACAATCTAAACAGAACAAAATCAAAGCCTCATGCATTTAGTATCATCTTACCCAACGGAGTTTGTTTGATAATGACATCCAAACAAGTCAGTAAACCCCACGCCGCTCATTTGACTCCTGCGCAATGGCTGGATGAAGTGCAGCAACAGTTGGCTGTAGAGGAGAACGTGCTGGCCGTGCTGGAGGTTGACCTTGACGCCCGCTTGCGCTTTAAAAAAGGTCTGATTGTTGTGACCAATCGCCGTTTATTGGCGAAAAATCCGGGTGAAGCAGCGTGGCAAGCTTGGGGATTTGTCGAAAATCTGACTTTGTCGCATCACGATTATGCCGGTGTCGGGCATCTGGAGTTACTGAACCAAGAGGGCAGTCTGGCGCACTGGCGCTTTACTCTCGGGCAAAATTTGCAGGCGATCCGTCTTATGGATCAATTCAAAGAACAGTTGCATGGTCATCTCAGCGGCGTGCCGGTGTCGGTCAATGAGCAGGCCACCTGCCCAAGCTGCAAAGCCGTGCTGGGGCCTGATCAGGACGAATGCCCGGTATGCACCAAGGTGATTCACACACCACCATCGACCTGGACTTTGTTTCGCCTGTGGCGTTTTGCCCGGCCTTACCGGGTTTCATTATCGATTGGTTTCCTGTTGATGTTGCTGGGCACCGCTGCCCACATGATTCCGCGCTACCTGACCAAGCCGCTCACTGATGAAGTGTTAATTCCTTATCAGAACGGGCAAGCGGTTGATCCGCATCTGGTGGGTTTATATATTGGCGGTTTGCTGGGTTCGGCGGTGGTGGCGTGGTTACTGAGTTGGGGTAAAACCTATATTTTGGCACTGGTGTCGGAGCGCATTGGTGCAGATTTGCGTACCGCTACTTATGAACATTTGCTGAAGCTATCACTCGAATATTTTGGCGGTAAGCGCACGGGCGACTTAATGTCGCGCATTGGTAGCGAAAGCGATCGTATTTGTGTGTATCTATCGCTGCATTTGCTCGATTTTGCTACCGATGTATTGATGTTTTTCATGACCGCCATCGCCTTATTGCAAATCAATACCAAGCTAGCCTTGGTGACCTTGCTGCCGCTACCTTTCATTGCTTGGATGATTCATAAAGTGCGCGATAAGTTGCGGATGGGGTTTGAAAAAATTGATCGAGTCTGGGGCGAAGTGACGAACGTGTTGGCCGACACGATACCTGGTATTCGGGTTGTCAAAGCCTTTGCGCAGGAGCAGCGCGAAGCCTCGCGCTTTCGGGAAGCCAATAAACATAATTTGGCAGTCAATGATAAGTTGAACAAAGTATGGTCGCTGTTTTCACCTACGGTTTCATTTTTGACGGATTTAGGCATTTTAGTGGTCTGGGGTTTTGGTATCTGGCAAGTCTCGCATGGCCAAATTACTGTCGGTGCGCTGGTGGCATCGGTGGCGTTTATTAGTAATTTTTATGGTCGGATCGATTCGATGAGCCGGATTGTCTCGGTCACACAAAAATCGGCGTCGGCCGCTAAGCGAATTTTTGATATTCTGGATCACGTCTCTAGTGTGCCGGAGCCGCAAAACCCAGTCAAAATCAAGGAAGTTAAAGGCGCGATTGAATTACGTTCGGTTGGTTTTCGCTATGGCAATCGGGCGGTGAATCGCGATGTCAGCCTGCAAATCAAGCCCGGTGAAATGATCGGCTTGGTCGGCCACAGTGGCTCGGGCAAGAGCACGCTGGTGAATTTAATTTGCCGTTTTTATGATGTCTCGGAGGGCGCAATTCTGCTTGATGGGGTGGATATTCGTTCTTACGCTCTGGCCGATTATCGCAGCAATATCGGCTTGGTGTTGCAAGAGCCATTTCTATTTTTCGGCACGATTGCCGATAATATCGCTTACGGCAAACCTCATGCCAGCCGCGCAGACATCATCGCCGCTGCACGCGCTGCGCATGCGCATGAATTCATTTTACGTCTGCCGCAAGGCTATGATTCGATGGTAGGTGAGCGTGGCCAAGGTTTGTCGGGCGGCGAGCGGCAGCGAATTTCAATCGCGCGCGCCTTGTTGATTGATCCCAAAATTTTAATCATGGACGAAGCCACTTCGTCGGTCGATTCAGAAACTGAAAAAGAAATTCAAAAAGCGCTCGATAATCTGGTGAAAGGGCGCACCACGATTGCGATTGCGCATCGTTTATCGACGCTACAAAAAGCGGATCGCTTGGTTGTGCTTGATCGTGGTCGGGTTGTCGAAGTTGGCAGTCATGACGAATTGATGGCGCGTGAGGATGCCTATTTCCGCCTGTACGAAGCGCAGGCACGTAATGCTCAAGCTAACGCGGACGTGAGTCTTGTAGAGTCGGGTGAACCATAAAATGAGGCATAAAATGAGTACGTCATTTCAATTAAGCCGTAATGCATTTCAACAATTGGTGCTGATTAATGCGGCAGGTGACCGTTTTGAAAAAGTCAGCCCGGTACGCGCATTTCCGATTCAATCACCGAGTGATGGTATTTCGTTGGTGCTGGAAGATGGTAAAGAAGTGGCCTGGATCGAACATTTGGCCGATTTGCCCGATGATATTCGTCAGCTTATTGCCGAAGAGTTAGAAGGGCGTGAGTTCATGCCAGAGATCGAGCGCATCGAACAAGTCACCAGCTATGCCACGCCATGCACTTGGCAGGTATTGACAGAGCGCGGCAGTACCGAATTTGTGTTGAAAGGCGAAGAAGATATCCGCCGTATTGGTACGACTTCTTTATTGATCGCCGATAGCCACGGGATTCATTTTCTGATCCGCGATATGTTCACTCTCGACAAACACAGCCGGAAAATTCTAGACCGGTTTTTATAGCGGCGCAGTCAGGTTCAAGGAATATAAAAGCGTAGGGCGGGTTTCATTAGGCATGGTGATGTCGCCTTGCAATTGAAACCCTAACTTTGCCAGCAAGCGTTGCGAGCGTAGATTATCCGGCGAAGTGATGGCCGCCAGGCGCGCTAACTGTAAACTGTGCTGTGCATAGTGCACAACCGCTTGCGCAGCTTCATGTGCGTAACCATGACCTGCATGTTCATCTAAAAAAGCATAGCCAAGATCGACATCGTCCAAGCTATCGCGTTTGATCAAACCACATAAACCCAGCGCCGTTTGGCTGCCGAGCTCTTCCACCACATAAAAACTAAAACCCTGTTGCGCTTGTAAAGTTAACGCACCGTCACGTATTGCTGCTTCCGCTTGTTCCAGCGTGCGGATCCCTTTGTCACTGATATTTTGTATCCAGCTCGCCTGATTCACCAACGCCAAATAAAAAGCAGCGTCGTCAGTGCGTATGACCCGCAAGCGCAAGCGTTTAGTGTCGGTAATGATCATTACGCAATGTGTTTAAAATTCTTCCCAACTGCCGTCATCCGAATTCAGTGACTTTGTATCGATTGGCGCTTTGCTGCCAGAGCTGGCAATTTGTTTGGGCGCAGGTTGCGCTTTTTCTACCAGTTTTTTTGGTGCGGCGGCGGTTTTGACGGTGCCAGCCCCAGTAGCTGAAGCAGCAGCACTGATCACGGGTTTCATGTTTTGCGGTTTGCCCGGCAAATTCAGTTTAAAGACGCTGACCGCCTGGGTTAACACCGCTGCTTGCTCTTGCATGCTCTCAGCCGCTGCGGCGGCTTGTTCAACCAGCGCCGCATTTTGCTGGGTGATTTCATCCATCTGATTAATCGCGCGATTCACTTCTTCGATACCGGCGCTTTGTTCCTGGCTGGCTGCCGTGATTTCACTCATAATGTCAGCTACATGCTGAATTGAGGTGACAATTTCATCCATGGTTTGTCCGGCATCATCCACCAACTTGCTGCCCGTATCTACTTTAGCAACGGAGTCATCAATCAAGGTTTTGATTTCTTTTGCCGCACTGGAGCTGCGTTGCGCCAGATTACGTACCTCGGTTGCGACCACCGCAAAGCCACGCCCTTGTTCACCAGCACGTGCCGCTTCCACCGCCGCATTTAAGGCCAGAATATTGGTTTGAAACGCAATGCCATCGATCACACTGATGATATCCACAATCTTGCGCGAGCTATCTTTGATTGAGCTCATGGTTGTCACTACCTGGCCAACCACGGTACCGCCTTTGACTGCGACATTTGAGGCAGAGATGGCTAATCCATTGGCCTGTTTGGCGTTGTCGGCATTTTGTTTGACGGTAGAGGTTAATTCTTCCATCGAAGAGGCGGTTTTTTCCAGCGATTCGGCTTGCGATTCAGTGCGCGCAGACAGATCACTGTTGCCAGCAGCAATTTCACTAGAGACGCTAGAAATGGTTTCGGCACTACGATGCACCTGGCCGATGGTCATCACCAGGCTGTTGTTCATGTCAGCCAAAGCACTCAGCAAGGCACCAGTTTCATCTTTGGATTTGATTTCGATTTTTGCAGTGAGATCACCATCGGCGACCTGGCGTGCAACATTGATCGCGGCGTTCAGTGCATTGGTGATTGAATTGGTGATCAATACCCCGAAGACCGCGCTGATGATGGTCGCCAGTACACCAGACACTAACATCAGATTGCGTGAGAAGGCGATGTCGCTTTTGATTGCCGCATCGCTGTTGGCCATGTCTTCTTTTTGTAATTTCACAATGGCGGCGATTTCCTGTGTGGCGACATTTAACGCCGGAAATTCGACCTTTTCGATCATCACTGCTGCTTCATCGCGCGAATCGAGTTCAATTAAATCGGCAACCTCGCCAAAGATGCCAGTAAACGCATTGAGCGATTTGGTTAATTTATCCAGGGCTTCTTTCTCTTGTTGGGTCTCGGCGAGCTTGCTCAGCGATTCAATCAAGACATGACTTTTTTTCTTCACCTCGTCAAATTGCTTGTATTGTTTAGAGCGATCATTTGATTCAGAAGTGATAAACAGTTCCGCCGTGTGCCGCCCGTTTTGCTGAATCAACGCAGCGATTTCTAGCGCCTGAGAAACACTTACCGCGTTTTTGTCGAGAATCTGTTTGTTTTTCTGCGTAATCGTATTGAGCCGCGATGCGCTGACAAACACCATCGCTAACATCACCAATAAAGTTGCGCCAAATGCCATCCACAATCTAGTTTTAATTTTGAGATTACTAAAGTTCATGTTCAGTGTTATCCAATAAGGTGACGATGATCGACTACATCATGAAAAAACAAAATGACTAATTTGCGTTGACTGCACACATTATACACAGCAAGCATTTAAAAAAAATGAAATGACTTCTAAATATGATCTAGATCACCAATCAAGGGTGTCGTCATGTATACCGTGCATATCAACCCAACATATCAACCCAACAGTTCAACGTTGTTGATTCAATTTTGATATGTTGATTGAATAACGATCTTCAAATTACTTGACTCGACTATGTTGCCATAGCCGTCATGACTGACCAGACAGCAAGCCATTTTATTGATTGGCGAGGCTCGTGGTTTTGATTTGATTTATTATAAAACCCGTTGCCGCAAGCATTAAAGAAGACAGTTTCTTAATTTCACTGAAAAAAGCTTTTTTGACCAGATATTTTCTTATACACATAGCTGTATATATCAGGTACGCTTGTCGATTAAGCGGGAAATGCACTATTTTTTAATATACTCCCTATTTTTTTATTTTTCGTAAGATTGTAAACAATCGCAAACTTTATTGATGTCATTTATACTGACCGAGTTAGTCATTGCAGAGCGACTTTCCATTACACTATCGACCCTATGAACTTACATCAATTACGATTCGTTAGAGAAGCGGTCCGTCAAAATTTCAATCTCACTGAGGCTGCGAAAGCTTTATTCACGTCGCAACCTGGTGTGTCAAAAGCGATTATCGAATTGGAGGAAGAATTAGGCATTGATATTTTTGCGCGGCATGGCAAGCGTATCCGTGGTTTGACGGAGCCGGGGCGTGCAGTGCTGAAATCGGTGGAATTGATCATGCAAGAAATTGATGGCTTAAAGCGCATCGGTGATGAATTCGCGGCGCAAGATGCTGGTAGCCTGACTATTGCTACCACGCATACACAAGCGCGTTATGCCTTGCCGAAAATCGTCCAGGCTTTCATGCAAAAATATCCCAAGGTGCGCCTGTCTTTATTACAAGGTAACCCTAAACAAATAGCCGAAATGGTGTTGCGCGATCAAGCCGATATTGCGATTGCCACTGAAGCGATCGCCGGCTTTGATGGATTGGTGTCGCTGCCGTGCTATCAGTGGGAACACGTATTGGTGGTGCCACTGGAACATCCATTACTCAAGTCTAAGATGGTGACGCTGGAGGAAATCGCCCAGTATCCGCTGATCACGTATGACGCTGCTTTTGCCGGGCGCAATAAAATTGATCACGCTTTCTCGATTCGCAATCTGCATCCTGATATTTTATTGGAAGCGATTGATGCCGATGTGATTAAAACTTATGTCGAACTCGGCATGGGAGTGGGCATTATCGCGGGCATGGCATTTGATGCAGAGCGGGACAAAAATCTTAAATCGATATCGGTCGGCCATCTGTTTGGCATGAATGTGTCGCGCGTTGCGATCCGGCAGGGCGCTTATTTGCGCAGCTACATTTATTCTTTTATTGAATTACTCTCACCCACCTTAAATCGAAAACTGATTGATCAAGTCATGCACGGTGGCCATGATACCTATGATCTCTAGTTAGCCTATTCAAGGCGCCAGATTTGACTGGCGCTTCCTCCAGAAAAGATTTTTATGCATGACGTAATGAAGCAATCAATGAAGCAGTCAATGAAACAATATTACGCACAACGTGCGCCGCACTACGACCGTATTTATCAGAAACCAGAGCGCCAGCAAGATTTGCAATCGGTAAGCGCCTGGTTGCGACATGCGCTGCAAGACAAACATGTTTTAGAGTTAGCGTGCGGCACCGGTTATTGGACAGCGGCGCTCGCTTCGGTGGCGGCATCGATGTTGGCGACCGATATTAATCCAGAAATGCTCGAGATTGCCAAAACCAAGCTCGGCAATCATGCGCAAGTAGATTGGGCACTGTTGGATGCGTTTGATTTGGCACATGCAACGGCGCTCAGCGGCAAAGACATGAATGCCTGTTTTGCTGGTTTTTTATGGTCGCATATCAAGCGTGAAGAACAGCAAGCGTTTTTATCACAGTTACGCGCCGTGCTGGGGGCTGGCACTATGTTGGTATTGATTGATAATTTGTACGTTGAAGGACAGAGCACACCAATTGCGCGTACCGATTTGCAAAACAATACCTATCAAATTCGGGTTCAGGAAGATGGGTCGCGTGTAGAAATTGTCAAAAATTTTCCTACCGATAGCTTCTTGAGAAAAAAACTGGCCAGCTTCGCCAGAGATATCCGTATCGAACGGAATCAGTATTTTTGGATGCTAAGCTGCGTTCTAAAATAAATTCTTCCGTCTGTTTCTTTCGGTTTTGTATTTGTTGTTTTGTTTGTCGAGCGCGACAAATTGGAATCCCACATCTATTTTTTACCGCGTGCAGCATGATACATTGACGGCCTTATTCATAAGATGTGTTCATTTGGAGGAAAGACAAACATGGATTTACAAGCTTGTACCGATGCAATTCGTGCCAAAGTTGGCGAAAACAGTGGTTTGAAAGCGACTTTAAAATTTAATTGTGGTGCCGACGGCGTGGTTTTCGTTGACGCTCTCACGATACCAAATCAAGTAAGTAATCAAGATCAAGAAGCCATTTGCACGGTTGAGATTTCCCTAGAGAATTTGGCTGCGATGCTGACCGGTACCCTGAATCCAGTTTCTGGCTTCATGAGCGGCAAACTAAAAGTATCAGGTGATATGAGCGTGGCAATGCGTCTGCAGAGCGTAGTGTAAGGTGATAATGGCGGCTGGTAAAATGAATTGCCGCCGCCAAAATTAAAATGGAATTGTATCGGCCACGCTGGGCAAATTGACCGCCAATGCCGATGTTCCATCTGGGTATAGTGCATCGTAGCAGCGGGTACAATTGCTGCAAAAGACGTGTGAGCGTTTAACATGGCGAAAACGCAGTACCAGCTGCAAAGGTACGCCCGGGCAATAAGGACAGGTTTCTCGCAAACTACCCGAGTGGGGCGCGTCTTCCGCGGCATAAGCCTGCCCCAATTGAAGTCCGTCAATAATTTCACGCGGATCCAATTCAATCAAAGTAAACGCGGGCGCATGAGGATTGCGCCTGTCAGCAATCGATTTTTGATGACGACGATGGTGAGGAAGATGAGGAGGAAGATTCATAGCGACCATTATTTACTCTTTATGTAGAAAAAATGAAGGTGCTGCGTCCTCAGAAGCAGAGAATTTCAAGATAGTCAAAAAACCGATAAATCTCAAGTTGATTGTGGGTAGGCGGCGGAATTTATCTGGTCAACAGACCCTAATTCACCATAAAGCTGGAGCGCATTTACTTTGAGCTATTCGATTCAACTGCAAAACCGTGGCTTGTTTCTTCGTGCTAATACGAATGAAACGGTATTGGAATGTGCATTACGTCAAAATGTTCAATTACCCAGTTCCTGCCGCAATGGTACCTGCCGTACTTGCCTATGCAAAATGGTGGCAGGCCAAGTCTCTTACCGGATTGAATGGCCAGGTCTTAGTCGCGACGAAATGAAAGATGGCTATATCTTGCCCTGCGTCGCGTTGCCAGTATCCGATCTGGTGATTATCGATGAGTAATTGTAGCGGTGGCGCTTTGAGCCATGAGATGAACAATGGTGGGTTGAATTGATCAAGTAACGAAAGCAGGGAGCTTAGGGCGCGCTTAAACTTTCAGTTTTGTTGTGTTGTCGCATAGAAACTAGAAAACTTTTAGTCTTTTTTTACACAATTTAATGATTTAATTTATCCTCACGTGAAAATATATGCGTATAATTGTGTAATCGTTGAGATTCTAGGTGGTGGTGCAGTACCGTCTGTCATTTCTTACTTGGTTGAAACGATTTATCGGGCAATTGCCCACTTTAAACTGAAATAGGAAATTGTAATGGCAACAGGTATTGTTAAATGGTTCAATGATTCAAAAGGTTTTGGTTTTATCACTCCTGATGAAGGCGGCGAAGACTTATTCGCACATTTTTCCGCGATTGTATCCGCAGGATTCAAATCATTAAAAGAAAACCAACGCGTTTCTTTTGATGTCACAACTGGCCCTAAAGGCAAGCAAGCTTCAAATATCCAAGCAATCTAATTGTTTGAATTTTAAGCGCTGAAGTTGTGTAAAAATCCCCGATTCGTCGGGGATTTTTTTTTGCCTTGTGGAGTCCTTATTTTTTCCAATAATCGGGCCGACTAAATTCGTGTCGTAAAAAGTCGATGAAAGCACGTATCCGTAGTGGCAAATGCCGGCGTTGTGCGAAGACTGCGTAAATATCATTATCTGGCGCGCTAAATTCATCGAGTACAGTGACTAATTTTCCGCTGGCAATTTCGCTCCCCACTTCCCACATCGAGCGCCAAGCAAAGCCTTTGCCAGCCAGCGCCCAATCATGTAGCACCGCACCATCGTTACAGACCATATTGCCATCGACTTTGAGCATGGTGGTTTTTCCTTGCTGCCGAAATGCCCAACCGCGCTGGCTACCATCGCTGCTGAAGGTTAAACAATTATGATGCAGCAATTCTTCTGGTGATTTTGGTATGCCGTGGCGTTTAATATAGTCTGGCGAAGCGACCACGACGCGACGATTGGTGGCTAACTTCACGCCGATTAAATTGGAGTCATCCAGATTCGCAATTCGCACCGCCACGTCAATACCTTCACCGATCAAATTGACGACTCGGTCACTCAAGTTCAAGGTGACTTTGACATCACGATGTTCGGTCAAAAAAGAAGGTAATAATGGCGCAATGTGTTGTCGGCCAAAACCAGCCGGTGCCGATACACTGAGCTGACCGCTGGCGCGTGCGCTACGTTCTGACACAGCAGTTTCTGCTTCTTCTAGTTCCGCCAAAATACGCTGACAATCGGCCAAAAATGCCATGCCTTCGGCGGTGAGTGCAATTTTTCGAGTGGTTCTTTGCAGTAATTTAACGTCTAATCTTTGTTCTAGGGCATCAAGTCGTCGCCCTATCATTGCTGGCGCAACCCCTTCAGCGCGCGCGGCAGCAGACAAGCTGCCTTTATTGGCGACATCGACAAAGGTCGAAATTTGTTTGAAGTGATCCATAGTGATAATTTCTTAACAGGTGCTTTTGTTTTTTTGAGTTTTTTGATGACGCCGTTTGATATTCAGACGATTAACGGTTTTTCTAATATAGTTGATTTTTATCACTAATTAAACTTATTTTTGACTTAAACGTAAAGATCATGTGATAAATCTGCGATGACTTCACCTTGTCAAATCTTTATACTGAGCACTGGTGAAATCCACTTAGGCAAATCGCGTTTTACGTTCACGTTTTAATCTTTTTAAGGTATTACACATCATTATGACATCCCTAAAATTGCCAGAAGGTATGCAAATCGTTGGTGAAATTAAACCCGGTTTTGAACAAATTTTGACCTTTGATGCGCTCAATTTGGTCGCTAAACTGAGCCGCGCTTTTGAAACCAAGCGGCAAGAATTATTAGCCGCTCGCGCAGCGCGTGCGTTGCGTTTGGATGCGGGTGAAACGCCTGATTTTTTACCTGAGACAAAACATATCCGCGAAGGCGATTGGAAAATTGCACCGATTCCCAAAGCCTTGGAGTGTCGCCGCGTAGAAATTACCGGCCCAGTTGAGCGCAAGATGGTGATTAATGCGTTTAACTCCGGTGCCGATAGCTACATGACCGATTTTGAAGATTCCAACACGCCCAACTGGGAGAATCAAATCACCGGACAAATCAATATGCGCGATGCTGTGCGACGCACCATTCGCTTAGAACAAAACGGTAAGGTGTATCAACTCAATGACAAAATTGCGACGCTAGTGGTGCGCCCACGCGGCTGGCATTTAGATGAGAAGCACGTGTTAGTCGATGGTAAACGCATTTCTGGCGGGATTTTTGACTTTGCCTTGTTCCTGTTTCACAACGCTAAAGAGCAATTAGCGCGCGGCGCTGGTCCGTATTTTTACTTGCCGAAAATGGAATCGCATTTAGAGGCGCGCCTGTGGAACGATATTTTTGTGATGGCGCAAAATGAAATTGGTTTACCACAAGGCACGATCAAGGCGACGGTATTGATCGAAACCATTGTCGCCGCGTTCGAGATGGATGAAATTTTGTATGAGTTGCGCGAACACAGCGCGGGTCTGAATGCTGGGCGTTGGGATTACATTTTCTCTTGCATTAAAAAATTCAAAAACGACAAAGATTTCTGCTTAGCAGATCGCGCCAAAGTGACCATGACAGCACCGTTCATGCGCTCTTACGCCTTGTTGCTGTTAAAGACTTGCCACAAACGTAATGCGCCAGCGATTGGCGGTATGGCCGCATTGATCCCGATCAAGAATGATCCTGAGAAGAATGAAATCGCCATGGGTGGCGTGCGCAACGACAAGGCACGTGATGCGACCGATGGTTACGATGGTGGCTGGGTTGCGCATCCAGGTTTGGTTGAATTGGCGATGACTGAATTTAAAAAAGTGTTGGGCGACGCGCCGAATCAAATCAGCAAACAGCGGCCTGATATTGAAGTGAGTGCTAAAGACTTGCTGAACTTCCAGCCAGAAACACCGATTACCGAAGCCGGTTTGCGCTACAACATCAACGTTGGTATTCATTACCTCGGCGCCTGGTTGGCTGGCAATGGTTGTGTGCCAATTCACAATCTCATGGAAGATGCGGCCACCGCAGAAATTAGCCGCTCACAAGTCTGGCAGTGGATTCGTTCACCCAAGGGCGTGCTGGAAGATGGCCGTAAGATCACTGCCGAGATCGTGAAGGCCATGATTCCGGTTGAATTGATGAAGGTGAAAGAAACTGTGGGCGATGGTGCAACTTATGATCGCGCTGCGCAGATTTTTGAAGAGATGTCCACCTCAGAAAGCTTCGCTGAATTTTTGACTTTGCCTTTGTATGAAGAAATCTAAGCGATAATCATTGCGCGTATAAAAAAAGCGATCTGAAAAAATCAGATCGCTTTTTTGTTATGAGAGTATGTGCTTAGCTCACTTTATGAATAAAATTAGCCAAGCTTCGATTTATGCCGTAGGTGGCACATAACCTGTTGCCGCATCAGCACCATCACCAAAGAAATGTTTTTCCATCTGGGTCGCCAGATATTTGCGGGCGCGGCTATCGGCCAGATTCAGGCGGTTTTCATTGACTAACATGGTTTGATGTTTCAACCACGCAGCCCATGCTTCCTTTGAGACGTTTTCATAAATTTTCTTACCCAGTTCGCCCGGATAAGGTGCGAAATCTAAGCCTTCTGCTTCTTTATCTAATTTAATGCAATGAACCATGCGCGCCATTCAGACCTCCTAAAAAAATTCCAATCTAGGATTATCCCAGATTTTCTTTATAACAGGACTTACGCAAAACAGACGTTGGCGTTGTTGCTTCGCCTTGCCGTACTGTATGTACTGTCTGCGGCTTTGCGCCTAGCCAACGCAATTTTGCGTAAGTCCATATAAGTTATTCTTCAACTTAGAAACGATTAGAGCTGCTTGATTAAAATCGCCGATTTGCGCTGCCAGTTATACATTTTCTGGCGATCTTTGGGCAGATCATCGATTGTTGCGGCAACAAAGCCACGCTTTAAAAACCAATGGGCGGTGCGCGTGGTGAGCACAAATAAGCTATGAAAGCCCGCCCGCCGTGCACGCTTTTCCATGTGCTTCAAAATGCGCTCGCCATCGCCCTGAGTTTGTGCATCGGGGCTGACTGTTAAACAGGCCATTTCTGCCATTTTCTCGAAATGGAAAGGATACAGTGCTGCGCAGCCAAAAATCACGCCATCATGCTCAATCACCGAGAAATAATTGATCTCGCGCTCAATCAATTCACGGCCACGTTTTACCAGTGTGCCATCTGCCTCCAACGGCTCAATGAGTTTAATGATGCCGCCTACATCTTCAATCGTCGCTTCACGCAGGCTTTCCAGATTTTCGGATGACACCATCGTGCCCACGCCATCATGCGTGAATAGTTCTAACAAGGCAGAGCCATCAACCTGATACGGCACAATATGAATCCGTGGCACGCCTCCTTTGGATGCTTTGACGGCATGTTCAAGATAAAAAGCAGATTCAGGTGGTAGATATTGTGCCTTTAATTCCTGTTCGGCCTGATGAAAAGACAGTTCACGTAATTCGGCACCGTCTTGATCCAACATCATCGGGGTTTCAGAAATAAAGATCAGTTTGTCTGCACGCAATGCGGTGGCGGCTGAGACTGCCACGTCTTCCATGGTCAGGTTAAATGCCTCGCCCGTTGGTGAAAACCCCAGTGGCGATAGCAATACCAGATTGCCCGCACCCAGAATATGGTGAATCGCGTCATACGCGACTTTGCGGGTAGTACCGGTCAATTGAAAATCAACACCATCGACAATCCCGATCGGTTTGGCTGTGATGAAGTTGCCTGAAATGATGCGGATTGCCGAATGCGCCATCGGTGTGTTCGGCAAGCCTTGGCTAAATGCCGCTTCAATATCCAAACGCAATTCGCCCGCGGCCTCTTTTGAGCATTCCAGTGCGGCGATGTCGGTAATCCGAATGCCATTATGAAAACGCCCCTCCACATTACGCAGCGCCAATTGCTCTGCCACCTGCGGGCGCGAGCCATGCACAATCACGATTTTGATGCCCAGCGCATGGAGTAACGACAAATCCTGTGCCAACACCGGCAAGGCACCTGCCATCACCAATTCACCGGGAAAAGCCACCACAAAAGTCTTGTTACGAAAGGCGTGAATATAGGGTGCGACCGAACGCAACCATTGAACGAATTGAAGAGGATTTTCCATGCGCCACATTATAATCTGAGAAGTGGCACGGATTGCTGCGGGCGTGGGCGCGGTGTCTTATTTTAGTGCGTGGTTTGTGTGTGTGGTTTGAATCGGGCTATGCAGTATTTGAGTCATTGCAAAAACCAGATTTGCAGGTACTAGACCACAAAATCAGATTTAAAACTGCGTGAATTGATCTTCGATGCCGTCGTTATTGTACATATACTCCCAATAAATTATAAAAAAATAAGCTATTCCCGCACATCAATAGTACGGTATGAAAAAATACAGGGTGGTGTATGTTATTGTGCGCGTATCTGCGGCGTTCCAGATGATTTCAAACTGGCTTGTAAGCGCGCCAATTTTGCAGCGTAGATTGTGGCTTGCTGGCTGGTGAGGCTTTCGGCCTTGGCGCGTTCCAATTGTTCTTTGGCTTGCGGTAATTCATTTAATTTGAGATGAGCGATGGCGAGCCAGAAATGTAGTTCATGATAGTGCGGGTCGCGTTCCAGTTCTTTCGTGAACAATTGTTTGGCGGTCTGATAATCCGCACGATCCATCGCCTTGATGCCTTGGTCGAGAAAATAAAAAGGCGGATAGGGCTGAATGCGGCTTAATTCTGCGCTGAGTGCGGCCGCTTCGTCATCACGCTTTAACTGTTGCAAAACGCTAATAAAATTGTGCAATGTATTGACGTTGCGCTCATAGGTAAGCAATTGACGGTACACCTGTTCGGCCTCTGGCAAATGACCGGTATTTTGATAGAGTACGCCCAAGGTGTTTAATGCGCTCATAAAACGTGGGTCGCTCTCCAATGATTTGCGCGCATACCAGTAAGCCAGATCATTTTGTTGTTCGCTCATTAGTTCGGCGGCACGATTATTCATGTACATCGCAATCACACGTTGTTCATCAATCGGATCGGCGCGTTCGTTTTGTAATTCGCTGGATGGCTGAAAATCGATAATTAAAGATTCATTTACCGACGAATCTTGCAGTACACGCCAAGCACCAGAAGTGTCGCGGCGTTTGCCGAGGATGATATTGACGTGACCACTGGCAAACTGCAAACCGCCATAACGACTCCAGGTGGCTTGCGATTGTACTTGCTGATAAGTGACATCAATGCCTAAATTTTTCGCAAAGGCCGACGTCATGATCACCAGCGATAAACAATTGCCCAAGCGAGTACGAAAAGTATCGGCAGCGTTTTTGGTGACAGTGGCATCGTAGTCAATTTTCATTTCGGCACGGCGCCCTAAGGCTTCAAATAGACCTTTGCGTAAGCCATTGGTGTTAATGTCTTTACGAAAATCAGATTCGATATAGCGCGCCATTTCATCGCTTAGCGCGAAAATTTCAGCGCTGTCGATGGGTTTGCTTGGCATTTTAAAAAAATCATCGTGAAACAGTTGATTGCTATGCAAATTAACCGAGGGGGTAGAACAAGCGCTTAAAAAGATTACAAGCGGCGCAAGAAGGGTTGGTATGACGCCGAAAATCGTTTTCATGAAAGCCTCCTGCGAACTTAAAATCACGCAAAGATGTTTAGTAGTGGACATCGTGTTTGCATTGTAGATTCGGCGCGGTAATTGGCAATGTCTAATCGACCATTTGGCGTGACCTGTGGGAATGTCTTGCCGTTGCACAGATTGCCCCCAAAATCTGGGATAATTTGCCCTATATGTCAGAGAAAATATTCCCCCCCAAAAACAGCAACGCCAATCCGCAAGCCAAGCCAGAATCTAGTAAAGTCAGTGGCTTGGCTGATCTGCATCAGTTGCGCGAGCAATTACGTCAGTCCACACAAACCAAAGCCACACCAAGCCTCGATGCGGCGCGCCCGTTTGTAGCGAAAAAGAAAGTGCTGCCAGTGGTACCAGCAAGCGATGTGCCAGAAATAAAATCGATAGCGAGCGAAAACATCGCACCGTCAGTACAACAGACTCGGCCAGCGTCGCATCAAGCGTCGCCACGACAAATAGCAGAGAGTAAGCCAGCAGGGCAAGCACCTGCACCTCACAGGGCGCAGCCGCAACATAGATCGCACAGTCAAACACCAAACCAACGCCCAGCGCAACAATTGGCAAGTGGCGCAAGGCAGAACACGCAGCCGGCAAGCAGGCCACAAGGCGCTTCAAGTTTCAATCCAAACCGCAAGGTCAATACCAAAACAAACAGCGAAGCGGTCAATCAAATAGTCAAAACAGTAGTCAAAACAGTGAGCGACAATGCACTACCATTTCGCAACCCGATACCGCCCATCACTTACCCGGAAGAGTTACCGGTCTCTGGTCGGCGTGAAGAAATTGCCAAGGCGCTGCGCGAACATCAGGTGATTATTGTCAGTGGTGAAACTGGCTCTGGTAAAACCACGCAGCTTCCTAAAATCTGCTTGGAATTAGGGCGCGGGCAACAAGGGTTGATCGGTCACACCCAGCCGCGCCGGATCGCCGCTTCTTCCACTGCCAAACGTATTGCCCAAGAGCTCAATTCGCCACCCGGTGAATTGGTCGGCTTTAAAGTACGCTTTAACGATACCCTCAGCCGAGGTGCTTCCGTTAAGCTGATGACCGATGGTATTTTGCTAGCCGAATCGCAAACCGATCCGCTGCTCAAACAATATGACACCATCATCATCGATGAGGCGCACGAGCGCAGTTTGAATATCGATTTTCTGCTCGGTTATCTGAAACAGATTTTGCCCAAGCGGCCAGATTTAAAAGTCATCATCACCTCCGCCACGATTGATGCGCAGCGCTTTGCTGAACATTTTGCCAGTAGTCAACATGGTGAAAAAAAACTGGCACCTGTGATTGAAGTGTCTGGTCGTTTGTATCCGGTGGAAATTCGCTATCGTCCGGTGCAAGACGGTGAAAAAGATAAAGAGCGCGATCTGATGGTGGCGATCACTGATGCGGTTGACGAATTATGCCGGGTTGGCTCAGGCGATGTGCTGGTGTTTTTGCCGGGTGAACGCGAAATTCGTGATGCGGCGGAAGCGTTGCGCAAACATCATCCGCCGCACGTTGAGATTTTGCCGTTGTTTGCGCGTCTGTCGGCACAAGAGCAAGAGCGAGTGTTTAAAACCTCGAACGCACGCCGCATTGTGCTCGCCACCAACGTCGCCGAAACCTCGCTCACTGTGCCAGGTATTCGTTATGTGGTCGATGCTGGATTGGCACGGGTTAAGCGTTACAGCTATCGCAATAAAGTCGAGCAATTGCAAATCGAAGCGGTAGCACAGTCAGCGGCGAATCAACGGGCGGGGCGCTGCGGGCGGGTGGCTGCCGGTGTTTGTATTCGTCTGTACGACGAGCAAGACTATCTGCAAAGGCCAAAATTCACCGAGCCAGAAATTTTACGTTCCTCACTGGCGGCAGTTATTTTGCGCATGAAATCACTGCATCTCACCGATGTAGAAAGTTTCCCCTTCATTGAACCACCACCAGGCCGAGCGATTGCTGATGGTTATCAACTGTTGCAAGAATTGGGGGCGATGGATGATAGCAACCAGCTCACCACGATTGGCAAACAACTCGCCAAATTACCGCTAGACCCACGTGTTGGCCGCATGATCTTGGCCGCACGCGACAATCAAGCCCTGCACGAAGTGCTGATTATCGCCGCAGCCTTATCAGTGCAAGATCCGCGCGACAGGCCATTAGAAGCACAAGCTGCGGCAGATGCCGCGCACAAAAAATTTGCAGACGAAAAATCTGAATTCACGTCCTACTTAAAAATCTGGGCATGGTTTGAAGATGCGATCGCACATAAAAAAACCAATCGCCAATTGCAAGACAATTGCCGCAGCCATTTCTTAAATCAACTGCGTCTGCGCGAGTGGCGCGAAGTGCATACGCAATTGCTCACCATCGTCAAAGAACAAGGCTGGCGCATCAATGAAACCGCCGCCACGTATGAACAATTGCACCTCGCTTTATTGACTGGTTTGCTCGGTAATATTGGCTATAAAACCGATGAGCAAGTAGCGGGCGCAGGCGCAGCATCTACTCACGGATCGGGGCATACCTCTGGCGCATTTACCGGTGCACGCGGTATCAAATTCTCTATTTGGCCAGGTTCTGCTTTGGTGAAAAAGCCAGGGCGTTGGGTTATGGCAGCAGAGCTGGTCGATACCACCCGCCTATACGCCCGCTGCATCGCGCAGATTCAACCCGAATGGCTAGAAAAAGTCGGTGGACATTTACTCAAAAAATCGGTCGGTGAGCCGCGCTGGGAAAAGCGCGCCGGGCAAGTTTCAGCGTTTGAGCGCGCTACTTTGTATGGCTTGGTGGTGTATAGCCAAAGACGTACCCAATATGCGTTAACCCATCCACAAGAAGCACGCGAAATTTTCATCCGTGATGCACTGGTGGCAGGCGAATTCGATACCCGCGCCCCGTTTCTGGCGTTCAACCAAAAGCTGGTGCGCGAAATTGAAAACATCGAACACAAAGCACGCCGCCTCGATGTGCTGGTGGATGAACAATTGATCGCCGCTTTTTATGATCAACATCTACCGCCCGCAGTCTGCAACGCCGTTTTGTTTGAGCAATGGTACAAAGAAGCCAGCAAGCAAAATCCCAAGCTGTTATATCTCAACAAAGACGAGCTGATGCGCCATGAAGCCGCAGGCGTCACCACCGAGTTATTTCCGAAGGCGATGCAAGTATCCGGCGCGCCGCTGCACCTCAGTTACCATTTTGAGCCGGGCAGTGCGCGTGATGGTGTTACCTTGAGCGTGCCTTTATTTTCGCTCAATCAAATCTCTGCCGAGCGCTGCGAATGGTTAGTGCCGGGCATGATCAAAGAAAAAGTGCAGTTATTGATTAAGTCGCTACCGCAAAAAATCCGCCGTCATTGCGTGCCGTTACCCAACTATGCTGCGGGGTTTTGTGAACGCAATGAGTTTGCTCGCGGCGCATTTTTAGAAACACTGATTGCCGACATCCGTGAGCAAACTGGGCTGGCATGCCTCAGCACTGATTTCAAATTTGAAACCTTGCCCGCCCATCTCATCATGAATTTTAAAGTCATTGATGAGCATGGCCGTCAACTTGATATGGGGCGCAATCTGGCTACGCTGCGCGCTGAATTTGGCAATCAAGCCAGAGAAAGTTTTCAGCGCATCGCCAGTGCAGAAAAACTCAGCCTGCTCGATAAAAACGCCGCACAAAATCTGTCGCAAAATGTTGCGCAAACAAAGCCACAAAGCGCAGCAGCACCAAGCAAAAACAGCCCGCAAAACAGTGCGGCCACACACAATCTGATGCAGCAAGAACCAATCACAAGTTGGACTTTTGGCGAATTGCCCGAGCTATTAGAAGTGCAGCAGGGCAAACAAACGCTGATTGGTTATCCGGCTTTGGTTGATAAAATACATCATTGCCAGATCGAAGTCTTCGACGACCCAGACGAAGCCGCACGCGTACACCGCATTGGCCTGCGTCGCCTGTTTGCCTTGCAACTCAAAGAGCAGCTCAAATTTTTAGAAAAAAACATCCCCGGCTTACAGCAAATGGGCATGCAATTCATGGCGCTCGGTTCGCAAGAAGAACTACGCGAGCAAATCATTCAAGTTGCTTTAGACAGCGCCTTTTTGCAAACACCACTGCCGAGTAATTCCGGTGAATTCAACCAAAGGCGCGACCAAGGCAAAGCCCGTCTTAATCTACTCGCCAACGAAATCGCGCGTCTAGCAGCGCAAATTCTGGCCGAATACCACGGCTTACCGAAAAAACTACAAAGCATCAAAGCCCACGCCGCTGCCGCGAGTGACTTGCAACAACAGTTACAACAACTCATCACCAAAAACTTCATCATCGATAATGACTTCAGCCAGCTAAGTCATTTCCCGCGCTACCTAAAAGCCATCACCATCCGCCTAGACAAACTACGCGCCGACCCCAGTCGCGATAGCAAACTACTAGCCGAATGGAATAGCGTCGCCCAAGGCTGGCAACGCAGCCCCCGCCGCAGTGGAAAAGACGCTGACCCTAAGTTACTAGAATTTCGCTGGTTGCTAGAAGAACTGCGCGTATCATTATTTGCACAGGAGTTGCGTACACCCATGCCAGTGTCAGTGAAGCGTTTGCAGAAGGTGTGGGAGAGCTTGTTGCGTTAGTGGGGCGTGATTTTATGCGCATAAATGGATACTGCCATTTTTTTGTA